>PVMK01134086.1_pt1 | contig 42312 bp, 41 predicted proteins | sample 1853481 | NCBI WGS metagenome assembly PVMK01 (sample SAMN08533507, study PRJNA380276) | Marine sediment metagenome, whole genome shotgun sequencing project.
CCGGAGATTGTGAAATTATTCGATTCTGATTCAGATGCGATTAAGTTAGTTAAACAGGCGTTGTTAAATGATCGAGTATTAAGACCAGTGTTTATGCAGGTATTGCCTGAGGAGAAAACAGGAAAGATGGAAATTTGCAATAAAAAGTTGGCCGCAGAAAAGATAAAAGGGGATAAGACTCTTGCTGATTATATCATAGAAAACAAAGGAATTTTTCTCTGTGGTAAGCCTAAGATGGCAAATGAAATATTGACGAGAGGGGGTAAAATTATTGTTGCGATGACGGATAGACATTATGATAAGGCGCAGTTTTCGGTTGCGAATCTACGTCAATGTTATATTCCTTTACCTGATAGAAGATTATTAGCATTCAAATCATCCGGTTTATTTCATGATCCGGTTTCTAAACCCTATAGTAAGAATTCAATAAAATTTACTGGAGTTGGAGGTAAGATAGAAAGAAATAACGCTTTAATAACATATGATAAATTAGGCCCTCACAGTGAAGGGTTTATTGATTTCTTGGCATATCAACCATTGTATAGTCTACCTGATGGAAAGGGTAATTTTGAAGAAGCTGAATACGGAAATGATGGAAAAAAAGCGCTACCATATTTAATTGTTAATTGTGCAATCAGTCCACATAGGATATCAAAGATTTCGCAGCTAGATGATCCAGGACTATTTAGGTTGCGAAAAAGGATTTCTCCGTTATTAAGAGATCTGGCAATAAAAAGGCAACGTTCAGAGAGAAAACTTATGCCGCTTTTAGAAAGGTTTTTTAATTCGGGGGAAGAAGTTATACCCTTGGAAGATTATTTGCTGTTTATAGCCGAAGAGATAGGGATAGGTACAGCCCGGAAACAAAACCACGAATTGTTTCATGTTACTTTCCATGAACAAGATGTGAATATGGGAGGCCAGATTTGTGATCGTGAAGAGATGTACACCTTTGAAGACTATTTCAAAAAGAATCAAATTAAATATGTTGATCCATTTTTTGAGATAATAAAAGAGACTCATATCGGGATAAGGGATATGATTTCAGCTGTAGGTGTCATAAAATTTTTATATAAAAATAAAAGAGAATGGAAAGGGAACAGGTTAGAATTATTAGAAAGTTTTTTTAGAGCTTATTTTCGGCGGCTTTCTTATATTTATTTTGAACGTTGGGAGAGTTTGATTGATTATCTTGGTAATGTAATCACTTTTTATTTTGATCGTGACGATGTACTCGGACAAGGTGGATTAAAAAAAATAAGAGAATGGTATAGACTAGAAAAAGAAAGAAGGAGGAAAAGCAAAGGGAACTATAGATAATAAGTATACTTTTATTAGCGACGCAAAACACCCTTGGGTTTCACATGATGTCATGCTATTTTGGATTTTTGATACCTGAAATTTCTTTCATCGACGAAGTTGTGTGTTCTGTTATGTATTTTGAATCCGAGAGCGGCTTCAGAAGTTGTGATATCATACCAACCAAGTTCTTCCCTGAACATTTGAGATTACATTTATTTTGGGTAATTTTTCTGCCCCTTAATTTTCAAGTTTACGATACCCTTGTTGACTGGCGCGCAACTGTGATATCTGCAATGAAAAGAAACTATCAGTGGTCTGATTTTTTTGTGATAACATAATATCTTATCACCAAACGATAATTGCGGCGATTTCTGTAATAAATGACAGGTTTTTGAGATCGTAGAATAGTTGATATCATATTTCAACAAGGGCAAATCCATTTTGCTGGGTTTGCTTTTTTTTGCAATTTTGGAAGAAATCAGATATATGTATTGTAAATTGAGGTGCTTGAACCTGTGATCATGGTAAGATAGCGCAACCCACAAATACTACAGTTGATTTTCTTAAATTAAATTTTAATCGCTCAAAATCAATTCTTCAGTGATATATTTTTTGATCCCCGCAGGCCTATTAGTCGATCAACTTGACTCCATGGATTGCCGTATCGGGTAATTTGTCTGGGCACGGATATATTTGGATATACTTAATATTAACGAATGGAATCGTAAACATTGTTCCTTCAACTTCTAATATGAGTTGATTTTGATTCATAGCTTCTTTTATCATTGCCCCAAGGTTGCTGGTGTCATCCTTCTGTTTAGGGAAATTAAATTTTAAATCTCTGCCATCAGTGAAATAAATTGTCATCGAACGTTTTTTTTCCATGAAATTTATCCTTTCGTGGTTGTATTAGGTTTTGTATATTAATTTATTAAAACCTATAGCAGAGAATATAAATGCTGATCAATTAAAATTTGAACTGGATAGTTCTGCCATATCCCTCAGACATCAAGGCCCTATAAATTTTGTGGTATAACAAAACACATAATTACCAAACCTGTGATATCGTTTATAAAATAGGGTAAATTTTTTTGCGGAATTTGCCTTTTTTGCATTTTTGTAACAAATGCGATATATGTAATCAGCATGAACTGACTTCGGGTTGTTGTTTTGGCAAGAAATCACAGGTTTTGACAAGCCTGATTTTCATGTGGTAATCTCAATGTAGTGCGCCACGAGCGCACTTTAATATAAAGTGTGCGCAACTGCACAGAAGATGAGGGTAGGCCCCTCGGAGCCGGCTTGCAGGAGCAGGCTTCAAACCACCTAAAGCTGCGCTGGTAAAGAGCCAGGGTGGTGAGCGTTTAGGAAAAGTCACGGCATAGGATCGTGGCAGGTAGGATTCAGAGAGACGAGCGCAAGCGAACCACTTGATGAGGCGTCGAAAGATTATGGACGAGGTCAAAACTGGGCTTCTATATTGGGTTCAGGATGAGTTTAGGGGGAACCTGCTTACTGCCTAAGCGGCCTCCGGCGTAAAGATGGCGTGACTCTGAGTTAGGCTTTTGTGCGGAACGTGGGAACCTGTCGCCTCGATGTTAAGGGAGAAATTCAAGTGGAGATCCCACGAGAATGAGAGTACCGATGCGAGGCACAGGGGCGGATCATTCTGTAGTAGTGATGAAGTCTCTGTAATGGAGATGGAGCGAAGGGGATGAGTCAGCTCGAAGAAAGATTCAGCCAACCAGAAACTGGGAGGAGCTAATTTCTTTCTGCGTCGGCTTGGAGCCGAGAGGTTTCAAGAGAATGGCTGACAGGAGCCGTGTGAATCGAGAGGTTCACGCACGGTTCTGAGGGGGGCTGGAGGTGAAATTCCTCCGGTCTACCCGACTCTGTACTTTGTTGATATCTTGGTTCCTTGCAAGGTGTGCCATGTTCAATTTCGGTTATAAATCTTGAATTTCCATGAATTGAAGGTGTAGGTGCTAAGCCTTAAACTCCCTCAATACTGCTTTGGATGCAATGGAACATGTTGAAACCCAATTTCCTATTAATCGGCGCACAGAAGTCGGCGACTACCAGCATCAGTGTGATGCTTTCGCATCACCCCGATGTCTTCGTTGTTAAAGGAAAAGAGCCACATTTCTTCTCCGAAAACCTGCAGTACGCACGCGGTTGGGACTGGTACATGTCCCTTTTTTCAGGCTACAATGACGAAAGGGCTATCATCGATGCGTCCACGTCATACTCACGAACAAACGCTTTTCCTAATACGATATCACGGATTATAAAGCATGTTCCGGACGCGAAAATCCTATACTCAGTCCGCCATCCACTTGACCGAATGGAATCTGCTTATGTCGAGTGGATGTCAACGCCAAGCTTCCTGTTCGAAAACACCTCCATAAATGATATGGTTCGAAAAAAGCCAAACATTATCGAATCGAGCCGATACTGGAAAAATATCAGCGCATACCGGAAGCACTTTCCGGACCAACGAATCAAGATCATATGGTTCGATGAGTACGTTACTAATCCAGATGTAGTGCTTGCCAACATTTTCGAGTTTATCGGTGTAGATCCTTCGATTAGCATCCCGTTCTCCCATTTGCCTATTGCATCGAGCAAGAGCCTAATTGAAAAGATGAAAATGTCTGGCCGAACAACCTCGATTGATACAACATGGAACCGATCGACTCGACAATGGACAATAGAACAGCTTGGTAATGACACAAGACAATTTCTTGAATGGTGCGGCAAGCCAGCAGACTATTGGCGAATCGAGCCTAATGACAAGACCTGACCTTCTAACAATAGGTTTGTGGGTAAAATTTAAAATTTTATTTGATTTCATTCAGGTACTCTCCATTGAAACTTGAATCATAAATATCCACCAATAGTTATGGTTTATGTTTGAAAAAATCATCTGCTCCGACCTTGAGACTTACTGCTATTTATCCAACAATCTGGGTGTGATTCAAAGGTTGTGATATTAAACCGTCATAAGAATCTATAAAGGCTGAAGCCGCCCCGGAAGGCGGCTGCGTTTTATGGTTGCTCTTTTCATATCGGCATAGATATTTTGACTATCCACATGTCAATTCTAACATAATGAGCCGGATGACCAAATAACCTGCCTTTTTTATATCCTGCCAAAACTGCCAAAATTCAAAGATTGCCTGTGAGCAACACTTAATGGCGAACCCAACGGTCAACGTTTGTCAACCTCTGCTAAGATCATCAACAAACATCCCATAAGCTCCGGCAACCCAACCCCAAAATGAACCCTTTGTTGGTATCCGAAAGTTTTTCTTAGAGTATGGCTCCCGTAGTTGCCTCTCAGGTTGATCTCACTGCACCAACTCTTTACCAGCTTATGGACCGATGGCACTGTGAGCACATGTCTTCGCTGGCTTTGGAATAGGTAATCATCATCTTCATACTGTTTGGATGACAAGAGATTCTGGATGGCATTGATGCAGGTTTTGTTCAGTGTAATCCGCCGGACCTTGCCGGCTTTCAAATCCTTTACGTGTCCAACCTTAAGCCGTAACAGGTCTGAGACTTTTAGATTTGTATTGATCCCTATGGTGAGCGCCCCTTTATAGCACGATTTCAGCAAATCGCTGCCAGTATTCAGCCAGATACAATGGAATTGAAAGAATCCGGTCGTGCCACGACAACTCATTCATGGAAAACCGGATACCGAAAGGTGTGCCGGGGTGCTCTTTCAAAAAAAGACGGAGGCTTTTCAATGTTCCGCTTTTGCCTGACTTCACTTCTATTGGGAAAACCAGTCCTCTGTATGTGGTTAAATAATCGACTTCCGCTTGACTGCTTTTTTTCTCTCTGGCCCAAAAATGAATTCGGCGCTCCTCAAAAGGGTCCATAGCGGTCAAAAGCTGCTGGCCGGCAAATTGTTCCATTACACTGCCTCGATTAACGGTCATCAAATCTTCTTCAAACATGATGGCCGCATCAAGGCCCAACGCTCTTTGCATTAAACCGACATCCAGAAACAACAGCTTAAATTTTTTGGAATTGATTTGGGATTCCAGGGGAACGCCCTGGCCGGCTGAATGAAACACCTGATACAGACATCCGGCTTCCGTTAGCAGCGACAGGGCCTCTTTCAAGGCGCGGGATTGGACATGCGGATTGATGTGAACATACTTGCATTGATTGGCGATCAATCGCGGTGCGGCCTGAAACACATCCTTCAGATATTTATGTTTGGCAGTAGAGGCATATTTGGCAAAATCCACCTGATAGGTCTGCAAGATATCGGTTTGCATCAATTTTATTTCCTCGGGCGGCCCGTTTTTGACATAGGCCGCCACGATGCCGGGCATTCCGCCAACCATAAGGTACTTTTCGCAAGGCCAGCTCCAGTTCCGGCCGATATATCGGATCAACCCCTGTTTCCATTTCAACTTGTTCAAGATATGCTTTCAATTTGCCCCGGCCGATTGCTTCTAAGAATTCGGCAAACGACAACGGTTCCATAAAAAGAGAAGAGATTCTGCCTACCGGCATTCTGAATTTGTCGCTCTTAAATGCCATTTCTATAAGGGAGCCGGCACCGATGACGTGCAACTCGGGCAGCTTTTCATAAAAATATCGCAACGCGATAATGGCCGAAGGGCATTCCTGAATTTCATCCAAAAATAACAGGGTTTCGCCGGGTTTTATGTTAGAATCGGTCAGAACAGCGATTCTTTCTAAAATTTCATCCACGATTAACGAATCAAAGCATCTTGCCAATTCAGGACGCTCTTCAAAATTGACAGTCACACAATTTGCAAACTGTTTCTTCCCAAGTTGAGTAACGGAATAGGTTTTGCCGACCTGGCGTGCCCCTCGAACCAGTAACGGGCGGCGTGATCTATTCTTTTTCCATTGCTCTAATTTTTGATCGATTTTACGTTTCAACTCAGATGCCGCCCTTTTTTTTGGATTGTGCTTGTTTGTTTTTTAAGCATAGATGCAGAAAATACAAGGCTACTTTATTCTTTTTGTGGATAATATACAAGGTTCTTTGCGGCAACGCAACATTTTTCTTTCGATGGGTACATCCATCGGATCCCATTGCGGCGGTTGTTATTTCTGTGCCTAAAAAAGGATCAAGAACAGTATCGCCTTTGGCCGAATACGTGTTGAGCAACCGATAAACAACTTCAAAGGGGTAGGCGCATTTCTTAATCGGGAGTCTTTATCCTTGTTGCTTGCGGTGTACCCTTGACATCGAACCGTTTACATTTGGGACTTTAAGCCGTAACAGGTCTGACGCTCTTAAGTTAGTGTTGATACCTATGGTAAACAAGGCAAAATCTCTGGTGTGAATTGTTGGCCAGAATCTTCTTGGTTCCCTTTGTTATTCTTGGTTTTTTTGATAAGTTTTCAATAATTTTTTAAGGAGAAAAATAATGAAAGCAAAAGAAACCGCGGTCCTTTTGCTGGAGAACCATGCAGTACTTAAAGACCATCAGGTGAACGCTGTATCTGTTTGGTTCCGTTGTTCGCGGAGAGGACAAGCCCGGAAGCGACGTGGATATCCTGGTGGAATTCCAGCCCGAGGATCGTGTAGGTCTGTTCGGCCTGGCCAGGTTGCAGCGGAGATTATCGGAAATTCTTGGCAGATCCGTGGATCTGACGACCCCTGAAGCTCTGCACAAAGCCCTGAAAGACAGAATAATCAAGGACGCTGTTCGTGCCGCAAAGTGATTGGAAGTTTCGCATTCAAGATGCGACAATAAACACTTTGAATATCCCTTTCAGTTCTGGGGAAACCATTTCCCCTTACCGCTTAGTGCCGGTATGCCTTCATCATTGAGGTGCTTCGATGTTTGAGAATGATCTTTTCCTTTGCTATCCATTTTAGGAATCAGATCAGGAATTGTTTCTTGCTCATGCCCCCGCTTTTTTCTTGCGCCCTTTGGCACTTGCGGCAATTTATCCTTCAAGCCAATAATGGCACGATTGATTATGTGAACAAAAGGCTCTCCAGTACGTTCTTTTTCACGCTTAAGAACCTCTTGGGCTTCCGGCCCCAGCATGACCAGGGTCTGTCTTTGGCCCTCTGCCAGCTTCCTTTTACGCCAGCGCTTTTGTCGTTCTCTGTCGATCTTTCTCCTATGGTGTATTGTTGTCATTTGAATATTCCCTATAGGGTTATTTAGTAACGTCACTATATAACGCTCCAAAATTTTTATATCAGGCTGTTTGATGCAAGTCAATGCGCAAGTTTGGCAAAATAAAAAGTGTCAAAATAAAGCAAATGAGGGAGCTTGGAGGAATCTGTGCGGTTGGGCAAGTTATATTTCACGATGTTGACCTTTTAAAAAATTTCGATTTCACCTTTGATTACAAGAGTGAATTGATTTATTTTTACGATACCCTTGAAAACGGTTCGTCCGATCTGGTGACGATACCCTTCCATTACGAATCTTCCAGGCCTTATACGAATGTTTCGATGGAAGGCATCTCACAAGGGGCCAACCTTCTCGACACGGGAGCGGCATATACGAGAATAACTTCCGTGATGCTTGACTCTATGAGCCAGGTGCCGGATGTGCTCTTTGAGTCGGTTGTTTTCACTTTAAACGGCTCTGAGATTGTCGAATACGTGCCATTGACAGACTACTGTGCAGGCATGGCGTGTCCGGATGAAATAATAGTTCAGATAGGAAGCTGGCCTGCTGTTGGAGGCACTTTCTTCAGGGAGTATCTAACCGTCTTCAGATTTTCAGAAAACACGGTCAAACTTGATCAATACAACGACAGAAGTCACATCAAAGAAAGCGGCATACAAAGAACAGGACTTCAAATAAGCATATACGATGCAAGGGAGATTATTTATGTGAGTGATGGAGGCTTTGCTTGGGAAGGAGGACTCAGAGAAGGTTATGAAATAATTTCAGTTAACGGAATTCCTATTGACTCGCTGGGTTATTTCGGCATTTACGAACTTCTGGCGGACACTTCCATCAATGAATATCAATTCCTTGTTGTAACAACTGATGGTGATACAGAAAATGTTACAATATCGATCCAATCGTAGCTTTTTAACTCGCTAATTCCCTGTTGCTTGCTGCAGGGAAATTCATTTTAAAAATTCGGCGCAATGCTTTGGCAGGTGTTTTTAAGAATCACTTTTTACGCGATTTAAAAGGTTGCGTATGGTTGAAGGATACCATTTGTCTTTATCGTCGAATGTTGGGAAGCCTTTGTCATTGAGGGTCTTCGATATTTGCCATTCATCCCGGCCTTTCTTATCCATTTCAAGGATCAAATCATGAATCGGTTTTTGTTCAAGTTTTCTTTCCGGTTGTTTTTCCACAGACACTTCAAGTGATATGTCCTTCAACCCAACGATGGCTCGATTGACAATGGACACCAAAGATTCACCGGTATATTTTTGTTCCCGTTCCAATATCTTATTGGCCTTGGGAGAAAGCATGACTTGTATGAGCCGCCCGCCTTCCGTCTGCTTTTTGTTTCGATATCGAGTTGATCTTTTCCGGTCGGAATAACGTCTTTCCCGTAATGTTGTCAATATGTTGTCCTTTTAGATGTAATGTTACATGCAACATCACATGTATCAGCCTTTTATTATCCTGTCAAGTTATTATAAGGCCACGCAAAAAAGCAATAAAATGAATCAACTATTTCTGTGTTATTTTACCGAATAACCCCTCCCTTCAAGGCAGGCACCATAGGCGCGATTGTATCCATCTCGGTTTTTTGAATAGGTCGCCGCCTGCTGCTGGGCCCACTGCTCCTCTGCTTGCTGTTGCTGGCGCTGTTGATCTCGTCTTCGGGCACCACCGACTATAGCACCTGAGGCGGCCCCAATGGCAGCTCCCTTGCCAGCATCTCCGGCGATAGCGCCGGCAGTAACACCAACCAATGCGCCTCGAGCAGCTCCACGGCCTACGCCACCCTTTTGAGCCTCTTGCTGGGGCGGTGGTTCAGTCGCTTTGGGCTGCTGCATCGGATCGAATCCGGTCTGCTGCTTGGCCCAACTATAACATTCATATTTATCCTTATCCAACTGTTCCTGGCTCTGACCCTTGGCTGGATAAATAACCAACTCCTGGGCCAGGACAATTCCGGCCGCAAACAAGACAATCATCAGGCTAAGTGTTATATATTTTGTTGTTTTCATTTATATCCTCCTTAATTTCATTTATTTTTTAATAAGATTAGATTGAATCTATACCCCGATATCTACCAAACAAAATTTACACCCAGAAGCGGCCCTTGCATGGTCATATCGTACTTGAACAGGTCCGCACCACTTCCGTCCTCGAAGTCGATATCCATATACCGGTAACCGAAAAGCAGAGACACATGTTTCCAGGGTTGAAAATTAAATATGCCGGCAAGATTCCAGGTGAGATCAGAACCGCCATCACCGTCATGTCACCGTCCATGTTTACGGCCCAAAGGTAAAAGGGTGCCAGATTGAACTCCCAGTTTTTCTCTTTCGGCAAAGTATCCTGGGCGCTCAAGGCCGCCGGTGCAAACATAATTATTCCGCTCAAGATCATGACTGAAAAAAAGCGACAAAAAACATGTTTTGTTTTTTCATTGAACACCTCCAGAATCGAATTTAATTCGTGTTAGGCGCTTCAGATTCTTTCGCCGGCTTTCCCTTGGGGAAAAGAAATTTTACAGTAAATTGAAGATTCCAGTCTGGCCCGAATTTGGGCTTCTCTGCATTCCAGTAGGCCGCCAGTTTGAAATCCACGGGCAACTTGCCGAACTTGACAAGGCGGCCCACCCCGCCACCAAAGGGGACGGTCCATTTGTTTCCACTTTTGGCCTCCCAGTTGGCTGTGATTACCGGTGTTGAGCTGAGATACCAACCATTATCAAGGTTGTAGTTGATGAAATACTGGAACAAGAATTTGTTTACATCTGCCGCATCGCTGTCACCGGCAAAGGACCAGACGTTTTGTGCCAGCACACCTACGACCCACTTGCCCGGCATGCTCAAGGCCACCGCTGAAGCGCCGGCGGACCACTTGTCACTTGCGTACCGGTCCTCGGTAGCGGTCGGTAAGACCAGCGCAGGCCCAACACCCCAGATCCACTTGCCGGGTTTGGCCGGACCGAAGAACCCTTGGTAAGTCATGTCTCCAAGACCAAACGCGCTTCCCTGGGCAAGTTCGATGATGCCGGCATAACCTGAATCAATACCCGTGCCCGGAGGAAACGGGACATCCTGCCCCTCCGAATAAATGACGGGAAGGATGAAGCGGTTTATGAGGTTCCAGTCGCCAAGGTTGACGGGATAAACCGGTTTCATGTTGAGGATATATGCCGTGGCATCCGAAGGGCCGATCCCGAAGTTGAAGTTATTTTCAAAAGGGGCACTGATGATGGTGCCCAATGGGTTCTGGGACTGCTTGGCCAGATTCTCTTCTGCAAAGACCGGCTGACCCGACGTGATCAACAGAAAGAAACAGGTGATCACTCTTATTGCTGTTCGCATTTTCTTTTCCTTATATAGTGTTCCCTGGAAATGGTAGATTTTGGTTCAGGGCAGGGCAAAGGTGAAATTCCCGGCCAATAACAGCGTCAGCGCCATCAAGATGATTTGGCTGATGAGGCGTATGGCAATCCATTCATCCATCCATTTTTCCACGCATTATTGTTCCTCGAGAAACTATATTTATATCGACGCCCCCCCCCCGCCATGGCGGGGGAGGGCATCCAATTTGCAGTTAGTTACCCAAGCCCGGATCCATATCCGGGTCAAAGGGCAACTGATCGAGATGCTCGACATATTCCAGCGGATCGAAAGGCAGTTTTTTTAAGTCCACCTTAGGCTTGGCCAGGGCCTGGATCTCGGGCGAAGCGTTTTCAATGCCTGTCCAGGGTATACCGTGGACCTCTTTTGAGTCAGGATACTTCTTTTTCCACAGGTCATGCCGTAGCTTCATCCGGTTGAACGGGCTCTTGAGGTGGATCAGATTCACCAGCATCGGTGTTTTCTCGCGGGGATCCGACGGCAGGAAGTAGAAAGCAGCGGGGATGCCGCTGGCTTCGCCGATCGGGTCCGGGGAAATCCAGTGACGCTTGTAATTCCCCTTGACCGTCGCACCGAGCTTGGGACCCGCATAGATGAAAACGTAGTCGCGACGGCTGTGAGTATCGCCGTTCATCAGCAGAGCCGTCTGGTCGATGCCGTCGATGACGCGGTCGGTGGGAATGTGCTGGGTGGCCCCGGCCAAACGAGCAAACGTTGTGAAGAGGTCAGTCTCGTGGATGATATCGCCAACCAGTTGTCCGGGCTTGATCACGCCCGGCCACCAGGCAAAGGCCGGCACGCGTACGCCGCCCTCAAGGAAGTCGCCCTTGCCGCCCCGATAGATGGTCTCGGCCATGCCAAGGCCCGGTGGTGGGTTGTGGGTCATTGGTCCGTTGTCAGCCATGGCGATGACCAGGGTGTTCTCCGCGATGCCGAGTTCTTTAAGCTTGTCCATCACCTTTCCGATGAAAGGATCGATGTTACATTGCAGGCCGTCCTGCAAGATGCTGCGCGATGTCGAACATTTCTTGGGGTTGGGAATGAAGCTCGTCAGGTTCGGCCAGTTGGCGACGTAAAAGGGCTTGCCGGCTTTGGCATTCCGTTCGATGAATTCCAGCGTGCGCTTCTGTGCCTCTGGATCGATCTTCATGTAGTTTTCGTGAGAATTGTCGCCCCATTGGCGGGCCTTTTCGCCCTTATTGCCTTCGGCAATCTGCACCCAGCCCTTGGTTACGAAAGTGTCGTCGAGCTTGTAGGGATCCGGCGGCAGCATGTCCTCAAACAGGCCGATGGAGGCGTTGGCCCCTTCGGCAATCCTAGTGTTGAGTGACAAGATCTGATTGTACCCGGTGAAGAAGGCCTCGTCAAAGCCCTGGTTATGGGGGTAGCTCTCCTCAATGTCGCCCAAGTGCCATTTGCCGTGGAAGGCGGTGGCGTAGCCGGCCTTGGAGAGCACCTCGGCAATGGTGACTTCCTCGCCGCGCATCCCATGCATCTCGAGGAGCATCCCGATGTTGTACATGCCGCTGCGGACCGCGAGGCGGCCGGTGGCCGATGCGGCGCGACTGGGAGTGCAGCCAACCTCAGTGTACATGCGGGTGAAAAGGATGCCTTCTTCGGCCATTGTGTTGAGGTGGGGTGTCTCAAGGCCGCGAACCTTCTGGATCGCAGGAATGCCTACATCACCGAATGCGGTATCATCCCACATGATGTGGATGATGTTGGGTGACCTGCCATATTTTTTCTTTAACTCCGCCAGCTTCTTGTCAAGCTCCTTATCCTCGGCAGCCCATTTTTCGTCGTTCTGGGCATCGAGGATATAGTACTCGGCGTCGTGTACAATTTTACCCTTTGAATCGCTCGCCAGCGCTCTGTTTGTTGTCAGACACAACATCAAAAGTACGACAGGCACCATAATTAATGCAAATGTTTTTTGTCTCATTGGTTTTTTGTCCTTTTCAGTAGTTTAAAAGTTGCAAAATATTAAGGTTGCAAAGTCGGTAAATCGAGGTTTGGATGCCTGTGATTGAGACACATTGCATTTGGGTCCTTCGATCTTTCAACTTTAATACCTTCTTTTCACTTCTCACCAATCACAGCTCACCGTTCACTGATAAATTATTCCTTCTTGCGATCGCGCCATTTGAACAGCCTCCCTCCCTTGGGTTTGAGAACCGTTATTGATTCGAATCTCATGGGTTTCACCGAGCAGTTTGACGGCACCGAGCAGTGCGGAGAAAATATCCGAACGAAAATGCTCATCCAGGCATGAACGTCCTTCCCATGTTTCATCTATGTTTATGACGTTCTCATTGTCGATATCCTTAGAAAGACGACAGCCCAGGCAGCCCTTTTCCTGACGGGTTTTATCGATTATCAACCGGCATGCAGACAAAAGTTCGTTGCGCTTATTCGAATGGGCATTTACCGATATCGTCAGAATAACCATCGGCCGGACCTTTTTTTGTGTTTGAAATTTAAAGGAATTGATTAGTTACTTTTTTAAATTTGAAACCTCAATTAATATACAAGGTTCAAGAGACAAGTAGAATTCTAAGCAGCAAAATAAGTGCCAGGATACGGAAGTGAGGAGAAAAATGATATAAGATACTATATTTAAAGCATAAATAAGCTCAGAAAAGATCGAATCAAGAGAAAGAAGCGGAGCGAAAAACCGTCATATATGACGGTTTTGTCAAATGTGACGGTCAAATATGGCAAGTATCAGGTTTTGTAAGGAGGACGATGTATGTCATGTTTGCGCATACGACCGCGAAGTGTACTGGAATTTATGTCCAGCAGTACTGCAGCACCATCTTTTCCGTGAATTTTCCAGTTGGTTTTCCTGAGCGCCAGCAAGATATGTTTTCGCTCTATCTCTGCCAGGCTTTTCGCAGGAAAGTCGGAGGGGGCTGTATCTCCAGACCGGTGCGTATCCAGAGAATCTTCCAAGTGCAGCGTGTCCCCTTGAGTATTTATTACCGCGCGTTCGATCATATTTTCCAGTTCCCTGACATTGCCGGGCCAGGAATAATTCTGCAGTTTGGTAAAAACATGGGTGGGAACTGATCTGATCTGTTTTCCAAGTTTTCTTTCAAAAATTTTAATCATATAATTAACGAGCAAGGCAATATCTTCACTTCTTTCTCTAAGGGGCGGAATGGAAATAGTGAAAACGCTTAACCGATACCAGAGGTCCATGCGAAAATGTTTTTTGCGAACATCCTCTTCAAGATTTCGGTTGGTGGCGGCAATGATTCGAACATCGGTACGAAGGGTCCGGGAACTGCCCAGACGCTCAAATTCGCCATCCTGAAGAACCCTGAGTAATTTGGGCTGGAGGTCCAGTGGCAGCTCTCCGATTTCATCCAGGAATAAAGTTGCCCCGTTTGCCAATTCAAAACGTCCCACCCGTTTCTCAACGGCACCGGTGAAGGCGCCTTTTTCATGGCCGAACAGCTCTGATTCAATGAGATTTGCGGGCAAAGAAGTACAATCTACCTTGATAAGGGGTCGCCCCTTCCTTGGGCTGGCATTGTGAATGGCTCGGGCGATGAGTTCTTTTCCGGTACCGGTCTCGCCCAGGATAAGCACGGTGGTATCTGTAGGTGCAATTTGCTCCGCCCGAAAAAGAACGTATTTCATCATATCACTGTCACCGATGATATTTTCATGATCATGGGCCAGCTTGATTTCCTCACAAAGATAGGTTCGGTCCGCTTCAAGCTGGGCCTTGAGTTCCGCTATCTCTGAATACGCATTTTGAAGCTTTATTTCCCCTTCCTTCCGTTTGGTGATGTCACGATTGCTGGCCCGAAAGCCCAACAACTCTCCTTGATCCCCCCTCACCGGCTGGCAGGCATGTTCAATCCAGCGAATTGTTCGATCCCGGCCTCGGATTCGGAACTGTAGTTCTCTTGCTTTTGGCTTGTTGCGGGAATCATGGTAATGTTTAACACAGACGTTCTGATCCTCCGGTATAATAATCTCACGGTATAGAGAAGGGTTGTCCATAAACTGCTGGGGGGTATAACCGGATATGCGTTCACAGGATGGAGAGACATATAGAAAGGTCCCGTCCAGATTTGTCCAGTATTCCCAGTCGTAAGTGAAATCAGCCACGGTTCGATACCGCAATTCCGCCTCACGCAATTTATCAACGGTTTTAGTGAGCTGAAGCGTCCTTTCCTTGACCTGTCTTTCCAGATCAAGATGTGCATTTTTAAGCGCATTTTCTATTTTTTTCTGCCGGGTAATATCAAAGCCGACACCGCAAATTCCGAATACATTCCCATGGTCGTCAAATAACGGAACCTTATTGGTTAAGTAGGTTATGGTTTCACCTTTAACCATATCGATCTCTTCAATATTCTCCGCTTTTTTTCCGGCCATGATGCGCTTATCATTTTCCTGTAATTTTGCCGCTACGTTGGGTGAAAAAACAAAATAGTCGTCTTGTCCGATCACAGCCGTCGGGTCTACCCCGAAATCTTTCCCAAACGCATTGTTTACGAATAGATACTTCCCATTTGTATCCTTTACAAAAACTTCCCCTTCAATCGTATCAATCACCGTCTGCAACAAGCGTTGAGGGTCTTTCAGCGCTTGTTCGGTCTTCGCGCGCGTTTCTATTTCCTGCCTGAGTTGCCGGTTTGCTTTCCCCAGTTCTTTGACCTGTTGTTCCAATTCTTCACAAGTTGGTTTTTCGGCCATTTTAAAACTCTCCAATTGCATTAAAACAAAGCAAACTCAACAATCGCTCAAGCCAAATGTTTGGATTTATTGTGGTTTAAAGTTGATTTGTCATCGGTTAAGGGTATTATACATTATTGGACTAATGAATTGCAAGAAGGGGTTGTTGGGAATCGAGTGGCCCAACAGGATAACTCTGTCTTCAAAACCTTTTAGCTGGCTTTAAAAACTTATGATTAATCAAATTTCCAGTTGCCGTGATGTTGTTCCATAAAAGTATGTTATTCGGTTATCCATGGTCATCCCAGCTTGGTAAATGAAAAATTGGAACTGTCATATTCATCAGGATTTGCATCCGGATACTTTACCTCTTCCTGATTCCATGGCTTCCTGAGGATGAGGTCCGTGCCGTCGCGGCCGATCACGTTGCTTCTGTGGAGCGGGATCTTTCCCCCGGCAGTGGCAATGTATCGCGGGATGGCATCGCCGGAGATATTACCGTACATACTCTCTACAATATCCCGGCCTTTTTCAACAGGCACTCTCAAATGGGCAAACTGGGGATTTCTATAGCTGCAATTAAAAATATAATAAGGTCGGACATAGCTTTCCTGAATCGTCTCACAGAGTTTCCACATTTTAACGGCAGAGTCGTTGATCCCTTTCAAAAGGACTGCCTGGTTCAGCACCGCACTGACACGCTTTGATATTTGTTTAAAGGCTTCTTTTGATATGGGGGTGATTTCCTGGGCCGTGTTGATTTGTGTAACCACTCTTATCGGTTTCTTTTCATTACTTTCTTCAAGAATGTCCAGAAGCTCGGAATCCACCCGCCACGGCACGGTTACCGGGATTCGCGTGCCGAGGCGTTTCATCTTTAAATGGTCGATGTTGTCAAGAGCGTTTAAGATTTTTTTGATGAGTTTATTGGGTAGAACAAAAGCGTCACCACCTGTAACAAGTACATCCCGGATGTGTTTATTGTTTTTTGCCATCTCGGCAGTGCCTTCGGGAAAACGACCTTTTGTTACGGCGTAATACTCCAGTTCAGGAAGCATGGGCGAACCCAAGGGAAGTGATTGTTCCAGGGTACAGCAAAACTCCATGGTTGTTCCTTGTTTTCTGGCATTGACTTCAAGAAAAACCACCCTGTCTTTATCATCAACGAGAAAATCACATCCGTAAATGCCCCGGTAGCCCTCTCCGGCAAGCCACTTCCCCAACCGGATTGTGTGCTTTTTCAGTGTTGTTACGATTTTATCCGGTAGTTTTGTTGGAAATGTTGAGCCTGTAAAACGCGTTCCATTCTCAATCCGCTGGTCGGCAACGCCGGCGACATAAATTTCATTTTCATTGGCAACCACCGCCAGAACAGTGGGGTCACTGTGATGGGGGATGTTTCGGCTGATGAGAAAGATTTCATCCTGTCCTTGGAATTTATCTTCAATATCACGAGGGCTGCGGGCGATAATACTATTTGAGCCTGCCGCACTGTATTCCAGGCTCACGAAAATACCGTCTTTCCATTCCTTCCAGAGTTTATCCGTCGTACGAATCAACTCACCCATCCCATCACAAATACAAAAGTCAACGATGGGGATTAGATCCTTTAGATTTTTATATTGATAGATCTTGCTGTTTAAAGTGGAAGCAACATGAGTTTGAGGTCCCAGCAGAGAAACACCGGGGATAGAATCGAGCCTCATTTCCGGCATACTTTCATACATGTAAATGTAAAGGTTGTCCTGCCTGTGAAGAAGCTTCCGGACCAACTCTTTCACCTGCCGGCTTTCCGAAACATGGGATAGAAATTTATGTGCCGGGATTCTACAGCTCACCTTATCACCATGTTTACAGGGATAATTTTTCGTTTCCGGATTGATTACAAGCAGATTCTTATAGTTGTATTGCTCGAATACGTCGGGAACGATGGAGATGAAACCGAAATTGCGGTTTTCGATACGTGAAAGGGCTTCCTTGAGGAAGATGTTCAGACCGTAATTTTTCAGTTCGCCGATGTACAAAAAATAATACTTGTTTTCTTCAAGCTTATAATTGGAAAAGTGTATCTCGGACATAATGAACCCTTAACCTTGTCAGAATAAAAAGCTTTATCTTTACGTTTTGCTGTTAGTCGCACTTGAAACGCGCCTTAAACGTTATATGTACTAATCATATCAATAGGTTGACGGTATTCAAAAGGATTTGTTAAGTCAAGTGTTATTTCACACCTTGCCAATAAAGCAATTGTTTAATTGGATATGTAAATAGGTCCGTGGGGGGGGTGCGCTCCCCTGCTTTACTCCGGTGTCTACGTGTCCGGTCATTTCAGTGCCCCAAACCCGATTCTTTAAAGATGGGTTTTCCCATTATGATGTCTGAAACAGTTTCAACTGGTCTGAATTTTTATCTCGGCTTGAATAAAAAATTTGCTTTGTTATCCGGTCTATGTTTTTACGTTGCAATTCCTTTGACCAGTCTTTACAGAACTCTTTTTGAGGTTCTTCACTGTATGTTACCTGGAACGTATCGTCTTTAAAGTCTTTTAGGTCTATAAGTTCATTTAAAATCAGTTCTCTTTCTTGAGACGTTATTATCGGGAATCCGTAATAATTATTTTTGTACTTTAAAAGTCCCTTTTCTTTAATCCGCTGAATCACGAATTGAATATGCCGTAACAATCTGTTTTGGATATATCTGTTTGAAAACAACACAAGTCCATTCCTGATTTCACCAAAGATATCTCGGAATGCAGCATCTATTTCGTATCCGATACTGTTTCTCCCTGATGCCATGGCGGCATAGGTGGTTGTTCCCGTACCCAAGAAAGGGTCGAGCACCACATCCCCTTTTGCAGAGTACATGTTTATGAGTCGATAGGCCATTTCAAAAGGGTAGGCCGCACTCCTTGAACGGGTATCCATCTTGTTGAGCGCTTGTTTAGTCCCTTTGACGTCAAACCACATATCTGAATAAAAAACATTTCTTTCTTCCCAGAAAATGGCGCTTTCTCGTCGGTTCTTTTTGTCTTTTTCCTTTTTGAATAGACGCTTCGGTCCTTTTCTGACGATCAAAATATATTCATGCTCCAACGTCACATAGGCGCCTGCCGGGAGCATTCCGGAACCCATGAATTTATTTGGAGCGTTGGTCTGTTTCCGCCATAGAATGTCAGGGAGGGCAGTGAATCCAAGTTCCAGAAGCTGCTTGAGTATTCTCATGTGATTTGGATACAGTACGAAGTTGTCCTTGATGGTTCTTGTTGCATCCCCTATGTTGATACAGGCAAATCCGCCAAATTTTAAAACACGATAAACCTCAGCCCAAATAGGGTCTAAAATCGTATGCATCAATTCAAAGGCATCGGTCCCATTTTCTTTTTCCAGAGCCTTTTTGACATGAAAGTTTTGCCTGCCGAACAATTCATCCCACATTTGAATCATCGGGTAGGGCGGGGAGGTGACAATGAGGTTTACGCTTTCTGAGGGAACGGCGTCCATTCTTTTGGCGTCAGAATATATAACGCTATGATTTGTTTTCATATTATATTTCCTTTCCGATCATAAAATCGGACCTATTCATCTGTTCCTTTTGTTCTCTATACAGTGAAAACTTTCTGACAGCAAAGAAAACTTATGGTATAGTCATTGCCATGAGTACATCTGAAAGATGCAACATAGCATTTGACGACACCGGCCGGGGAAAACTCAAGGACCATCGGCAAGTTCTTGCCAAAGTCAATTACTTCCTATATTATGATAAAGTCCTCAAGAGCGATCCTGTTACGGCCCAGGAGTATGAGAGCCTCCCTGATGTTTATGGCCAATTTGAAACCGTCGATTGCATTCCCACAATCAAACAACAAGGCCGCTTCACCCTTTGTCTGCAGAGTAGGCTCGAGCTTGAAATCGAGGTTAACTTTGTGTACCCGTCCGGCATAAACACCGTGTCCTGTGATTTTACCGTTGTGGGGGACAGTGTGAAAAAATTCTATAATTTGTTGTCATAAACGCCTTTATTGTTTGCAATCTATTCGGGTTTTATTTTGTTATGCCGTGGGAGTTGAAAAGGGGCTGTCTCGACCGTTTGAAAAAAGCATTGTTTGTCTATTTCAGTATGTTTGCAATGCTAAAATTCTAAAAATATTAAATAAATTACAATTTGACCCGGATTATTCATTGATAAAAAGCATCCATGCCGGCAATTGGATTGGAATAAAAACAATTACAACCCATCAATCATATAAGGAAAATCCCCATGACACTGACAAAAGCCCAGATTGTCGAAGAAATCCGGCAGCAAAATGGATTTTCAAGAAAAAAATCCATCGAAACCGTCGAAGCAATGCTTGAAATCATGAAAGAATCTCTTGCATCCGGTGAAAATGTTCTCATCAGCGGGTTTGGCAAGTTCTGTGTTAAAGAGAAGCGGGAACGCAGGGGAAGAAATCCTGCTACGGGTGATGCGATGATGCTGGCACCCAGAAAAGTCATTACATTCAATTGTTCGGGAAAATTGAGAAAAATAATTAATGGGTAACTATCTGGAGAGCTACAAAATTCCGGGAAGCAAATATTGCGGGCTCATTTTAAACGGGAATTACAGTGCTGAACTCAAAAGCCGTGTGGCAGACTGTATTAACCGATTTTATGCCTTTGACCAAAGCGGGAGTCCGGCGATCCCCTATATCTCGGCATGGCATGAAAATGAAAAAATCGTCTGGTATGAGTTCGCCAGTCAGCGCTTTGTAGAACTGTTGGGATGTGATGTTTCAGAATTGCCCGAATTTTTCCGGAAAAGTATAATCGACCGACGCGAATACAAGGATTTAGATCATGGCATCCAGCAGGAGATTATCAGCAAAAAAAAATTAAGAGATCTTAGAACAGATTTGAGAGATGAGATTAAAAAAAAAGGTGTGGTGGAGGCTGTGTACAAAATTGTCTCCGAAAAAGAAAAAACGTTTTGGCTGAAAGATCAAGCAACGATTGAATCCTACGAAGGGGATGGCATCAATATATCTCTGGGGTGCCTTACCATTGTTACAAAGGAGATGGAGGCTGAGGAGCATCTCAAACGAACCGAGGAAGCCTTAAAAAAAAGCGAGAAAAAGTTTCGTAGGCAGGCCATACACGACAATTTAACCGGCCTGTACAATACCCGATACCTTTACAAGGCGCTATCTGAATTGATATCGGAATGCTCTGACACGGGCATGCCTTTTTCACTGATTTTCATGGATATTGATGACTTTAAGAACGTTGTTGACACTTATGGGCACTTGAGCGCCAGCCAAGCCCTTCAGGAGTTGGCTGGGACAATCCGGTCGACCTTTCATGAACCGGCCTACGGCGTGGCCTACGGCGGTGATGAGTTCGTGGTGGTACTTCCGGGTTTTAATAAACTCCAGGCCTTTGATATGGCAGAGAGCATCCGGTCACGGATGAGAGAAACCGTCTACCTGTCAAGGATTGGAGCACATGTAAAACTTAGGGCAAGCTTTGGTATTTCTAGTTTTCCAGATGACGCCACCGGCCTGTCAGAACTGCTATCTCTGGCAGACGAAGCCATGTTTAGTGTCAAGGAAGGAGGCAAGGACTCTGTGGGTTCCACCGGCAGGGATACTCTCGATAGTTTCCCTTGAGTGGACAACATGTGCATTTACCATGAGAAATCTCCAAATGCATTTGCCCGGGCTTAGGGACAATTTTTATCAGCGACATTTCCCATTAATGCAAAAGCTACCTCCGCCACACTCTGAATCATCCACGCAGTCCTTTTCCTCTGTGGTTTTTTCTTTGTCCGGTGTTTCAACCAAGAGCATTGCTTCCATTCCATTCTGAATCGGTTTGGCCTTTCTGTTGTTTACCTTAACCACAGAATAGGACGCTGTTGTCTTCTGAATTCTTCCACAAGTAATTTCTTCACCTGTAAACGAGTAGATGCATACTGTTGCACCCATTACGAATCCGGCATCTTTGCCGCCGTCAGTATAAACGAGCCCTTTATTTTTATTGATTCTGGCAACCTGTTCTGCCAAAACAATGCATTTTGCCGACGGTACGGATATCATTATAATTGCCAGCACACCGAGAAGTACTGTGATTTTTTTCATGAAGTCCCCCCTCTTTTGTAAGGGAAAATGAAATGTTGAAATTTTCCACCCACGTCAAACAAGGTGGAAATACGAATGGCCTGGCCTGCTGCAACCTGCAGGAGAAGGCTATTTCTTTTGAGGGCACCGCTATTCAGCTTTTTGGGGTGTGTATGTATTTCAGTGACGTTCGGATCTGTTTTTTATACAGGGACGACCATCACGGGGCAGGGTGCATGGCCGATGACTTTTTGAGCGACACTGCCCATTAAAACCCGCTTAAGCCCGGTCATTCCGCGTGTTCCCATTACGATGAGATCGACGTTCCTTTTCTTTGCCTCTTTAACGATGGGTTCATGGGGCTGTTCATCAATACGAACAACGGTCTCACATTCGATGTTTTCTTTTTCAATTCTACTCTTTACTTTGTCAAGGAGTTTTCTGGTGTTTTTAGACAGTTCTTCCTCTAACTGAGCTGCAAATGATTCATACTCCGGGAAAAACGGAATAACACTGATTGCAAAGATAGTACTGTTGCATATCCTTCCCATACTTATTGCCTGATCCACAATGATATCCGTATACTCCGATCCATCAACAGCGACAAGTATCTTCTCGCCTTTTGTTATGGGGCATGCCATTTTATCTTGTACCATTAGAGGCTCCTCCTTTTCAGATTTTCAAAAAATTTACCGAATAATAATCGTGCTTTTTGTTGATTGTCAAACCCTTTCTAAGGCACGGTGAATATCCTGCCCTTGGTGGTATCGGTTGACAAACTGCATGGATCTACATACCATAACTTCTTAAATTCACCAATTCGGGAGGGTGCGACATGCCGGAAAAAAAGAAAATAAAACTGATTTCCTGGAATGTGAACGGCATTCGAGCGGCCGTTAAAAAGGATTTTTTTAAATTATGCCGGCAGATGGATGCCGACATATTTGCCATACAGGAAACAAAGCTTCAGGCGTCGCAGATTACGGATGAGATGAAAGATGTAAAAGGGTATAATGCATTCTGGTCTCATGCCACGGTGAAAAAAGGATACAGTGGGGTCTGTACTTATACCCGGATTAAGCCCAAAAGAATTAATCACGGTATTGGTGAGGCGAAATTCGATAATGAGGGACGCATCATCGAGATGGATTTCGGCGATTTCGTATTTTTTAACATTTATTTCCCTAACGGCCAAATGAGCGAAGAACGGCTTCGGTACAAACTCGATTTTTATGAAGAATTTTTTAAATATGCCGATGCGTATAAAAACCAGGGCCGAAGCCTTATCATTGCCGGAGATTATAATACAGCTCATAATGAAATCGATTTGAAGAATTCGAAAGCCAATGAAAAAACGTCCGGATTTTTGAGAATAGAGCGTGATTGGCTCGATAGGATTATTGAAAACGGCTACATAGACACCTACCGGTATTTTAATCCGGAAATTGTAAAATATTCATGGTGGACCTACCGATTCAAAGCAAGGGAGCGGAACATCGGGTGGCGTATCGATTATTTTTTTGTCACAAAAGATATTATAGATAAAGGTTGGGTTAAAGAGGCTTTTATCGACAACGATATTGTTGGCTCAGACCATTGTCCCGTCGGTCTGGTTATCGAAATATAAACCTGTTTTCGTTTTGATATGGAGCTTTTCCGGTCGGTTCTGTGTCGCGGACTCGATTTTGAGGGTGATGTTTTAAAGCACCCGGAATATCTTGAAGAAGCCTATCTGGCAGGGAAAGCCTTTGCTGAAGCGCTTTAAACTAGCACCCCGTGAAACGGGCCACCATATAGGAGCCGCTGTAACATGTTGCATAAAAAATATGGCGAATTACGGCTTTACCCTTGACGCCGAGGCTCTGAAGTTCTCCGACTTTTGCAAGGTTAGGGTGTATTACGCTGCTGTTAAAAGTAAGTCTTTGCTCCTGCGTACTTTTTTTTAAAATATCGGTTGTTAAGAGACGTCCTTTTTACTTTCTTTCCCCTTCCGGGCGCATGAATAAATTGCCCGTTTCCATCATAGATGCCCACGTGGGAAATTTTCCCCATGCCGGCGGTATGGAAGAACACGAGATCTCCTTTTTTCAGTCGGCTTCGTATTACGGGTACGCCTGCATTCCACTGCCCTTGAGACGATCTGGGAAGTTCCAATCCGTTTATCTGGTATACCGTACTGGTGAGCCCGCTGCAGTCAAACCCTTTCTCGGCAGATTCTCCGCCCCACCGGTAGGGCATTCCGATGAAGCTGTCGGCTGTTCGCAGGATTTTATTTCTCAAATCAGCCGTTGAATAATTCTCGAAAGCGACAACATAGAAACCGTTGATAATTCCTGCGGAAAGGAGCTTCTTTGCCCTGTTATTCGCATCGGTTTCGGATGGAAAATTCCCGAAGCGAACCTTATAAAGACCCGCAGAATCGACAAAATGGTACGGGTCTAATCCCTGGCGCCGCAGTTTATCGGCAAACCGTACCGCGTTTTCCATATCTGAAAACGCGCCTGCCTGAATTGTATAATGGATCGATGGCAAAGAGGTTCGTAAAGGAGGCTCCAAAGATGATTTCGTGGGAGTACCGGCACATCCAAAAAAAATAAACGGCAGCGCAAATGGACCGAACAACATCCCCATGATCAACCAAAACTTCATATTGCAACCCCTCCTGGCAGGCAGATAATAAAGCAGCATACCGAAAAGTGCCGTAATGAGAATTGCGCAAACCCCAAGCCCGGTCACTGGACATAAATTTACTGTTTTTCAACCACGGGCCGTTAAACCATGCTATACGTCGGATGTGGGTTCCATCATTCCTGAACATCCGTTTCTGTTTTGATCTCAGGGGAATAGATGACCAACCGGTCACCGGGGTGGATATATTTCTTCCGCCCCAGCTGATTCCATATCACCAAAACCGGGAGCGGGACATTAAAGCGTTCGGCAATGGTCGTCAGATTATCGCCTTCTTTAACCACATATATCCGCTCCTGTCTTTCAGCCAGCCATTGGTCGACCCGGGTTTTAAAGCGATTATGAAAACCTTTTGCCGAACCCTCGGGGATCAGAATGGTGTGGGTTCCGACGGCCAAAAAATGACCTCTGATTTCCGGGTTTAAGTCTTTTATTTTTTTGAAATGGGTGTCGGCGGCCTGGGCGACAATGAGAATGGGGGTTTCTTGAAAACATTCGATGTTTATTCGTTCGAATCTTAAGGGCGGATAAAGATCCTCTTGTTTAAGCTGAAAACCGTATTTTTCCGGATTTGTCAGGATGATTTTGGCTGAAATGATCCGGAAAATATATCGTTGGGTTTCCAAGGGGAGATAAAGGCGATAGTAATTGTTTGTTTTTTGTGCAAGTATTTCTGCCTGCAAGCCTTGTTCACCCATGTTGTAAGCGGCGGCTGCAAGAGTCCAGGATCCGAACAGGTCATAAAGATCTTTGAGATATATAACAGCCGCTTGGGTGGATTTAAAAATATTTCGGCGCTCATCTTTTTCCGAGTCGATTTTCAAACCATATTCCCGGCCGGTGGCCGCCATAAACTGCCAGAACCCGATGGCCTTTTTGGGGGAACCGACATGGGGTCGTAAAGCGCTTTCAGCAATCGCGATATATTTGAGATCATCCGGCATGCCCTGTTCTTTGAGCAGTGCTTCAATCAGCGGCAGATAGCGGGCAGACCGCTTGATCCAGAGAATTACCTGGGGCCGATCCCACAATGTCAGCAGCAGCTCTTTTTCCATACGCTCCCGGATTTCCTGTTCCTCCAGAGCAACGGGTTCTCCACAGAAATCCAATGAATCGTTGGCTCGGATGCTGGTCATTAGGGAAGGGAACTGGGAAGGTTCTATCTCATGATCCTGCCGGCTCCAAGAGTCGGCAGCCGTTAAAACCATGATAATTAGGCATGTAAGTACAATGTTCCGAATGATCGATTTTATCATAGCACAAAGTTTTATGTGGGGTTAAAAGTCAATAGATCGTCAATGGGGTTTGATGTGTTTGTTTTTTCTTAGCCATCTATAGTTGAATTCATGACTTTTTATGAGATCATCAATTAAGGTTTTTCTCTAATCAAAATCATCAACCTTTTTGGAGATGATTCTTAATTGATAACAGGTTTTGACCTAAAATCAAAGACCAAAAAGAGATTGATTAACAAAGGAGACCTGCTATAAATTTAGAGATGATATAGACAATCATCAGAGATGCTAAAAAAAATCATTTGAGATTCTAAGGAGGCAGCAATGAAAAGAGCATTTATTTTATTAACGACGGCAATTCTTCTCCTCATGGCTCATTCGTCCTTTGCCCAATGTCCGTCTGGTTCGGATCGGAATTTAATCCTTACCGAAGGTACGGCCGAGGTGACGGGTCAAAACGATTCGGCCAAGATTTCTTTAGCCGTTGTCACCGAAGGACGAAATTTGGAACAGGTCAGCTCAGAAAATACCGGTAAAACCAATGCCGTTCTAAAGAGCATAAAGGGCTTGAATATTAAAAATCTTAAACTTAAGACTGCCAGTTATCGCGTCACACCCCAAAAGGATTATAAAGCCCGACCGCCCAAAATCAAAGGTTATGAAGTGTCCAATGCAATTGAAGTTTCCCTGGAAGGATTCGAACCTGAGCCTTTATCCAAAAATGTTTCCAAAATTATCGGAAAAGCTCTGGAAAGCGGATCCAACAATATCAATCACATTCAATTTTACATCAAAAACAAACAACCGCTGGAAAAAGATGCCTTGAAACACGCGACACGGGAAGCCATGGATCGGGCAAGAACTTTGGCCGAGACAGCGGGGGTGAAACTAAAACGTGTTGTTTCACTGAGCACGCAGCCGATTCACATACCGCCCCGGCCGCAGATGTTGCGTACAGCAGAAATGAAGACCGCCGCCGCTCCGCCCATGGAGATCGGGGAAAGTCAAATTCGCGTTTCGGTGAGCATCGCATATGAAATAGAACCCTTGTAGCATAAATAACATGGCTGTTGAAATGGCTTCTGATAGAAACGGCATCTGTGATTTTCGCTTCTGCTTTTTTTAAAGCAAACCCGAAGATCGTTCGTTTACAGCACCTGTGTCTGCTCAAATGCCAGTGAAGACTTTGGAATGTAAACATACGACAAAAATGCCTGAATGATAAAGCCGATAAGGGTCATGATTGCCGCGGCCACGAACGCCATTTGGTATGAAAATATTTCCGATGCACCATAAGCGATGAGTATATCTATAATGGGCCCTGCGACGAAGGTCCCGGCAATTCCCCAACTGAGAAAATATGTGGCATTGAATATGCCGAAAAGTTTGGCCCGTCTTTCCGGAGGGATCAGCACGGATGCAAATGCATACGAAGACGCAAGAACGATGACTTCGGAACATCCTCTAAAAAAGTTACTGATGTAGATAAGCACCAAGTTGTTGGTGACAGCGAGGAGAATCAGCGACCCCATCGCCATGGCCGCTCCGAACAGCAGGGAGTTTCCATTTCCGATTTTTCTTCCAATCCGACCTGCAATGAGCCCGGTAAGAATCATTGCCGCTGATTGTGTATTGACGATATAACTCAACACCTTGCTCGACACAGCAAAGCCGGAATCGAGAACCAGGTACTGTGACTGAATCAGTGCTATGGAATTTCTTCCGAAATTGATAAAAACCATTGCAGCAATAAAAATCCAAAAAACCTTTCCAGAGGATTCATAAACGCCGATTTCCGGTGTGGGCGCCTTTTCCGTTTTTTGTTTGATGCCCCCTTCGGGGACCCAACGCATGGGAATAATGGAGATAAACATTGCGCCGGCGGCAACAAAAAACAGCGCGCCTTGCTTAAAACCCCATCCCTCGTATTTAAGGCTTAGTCCATCATACAGCAGACCGCCGATCCATACACCGGCGATACGGCCGATTCCACCGACACTTGCCAGACGACCTTGGATCGTATTTCGGTCCTCTTGAGGATAGATATCCGATATCAATGCACTCCAGCCGACATTGGACATAGACCAGAAGATCTCGGTCGCAGATAGACCTATGATAATCACATATCCTGCCAGAATCAGATTAGCTGTCAGGGTGTGGGAATACCATACCAAAACGGTGCCGAATCCCGCCAGTATTTCGCCGCATATAATCAATGTCCGTCTGAGTTGATATTTATCTGAGAACGTTCCCCATACAAACGTCTGAAAAATAATATTTATGACCATCGGAAAGGTTGCGAATAACGTTGTTTCTGTGATGCTCAATCCCAGGAAATACCTTAAATAAATGGAGAGATAGCTGTAAAACAATCCCCGTCGGAACATGGCAAGGATTTGAAAGGAGGATATCCCAAAAAAAACGCTGAAGGGGTTTTGTCTGTGCCGATTCAATAAGTATTTATCCTTTTTTTGTATATATTCAGGGGATGTGCACCCCCTGAATACCCACCGGTAGGTTATGTTGTGATTGAAGATGGATGGCGTCGTAAAAAAACCATCTACTACGCCTTGTATATGAACCTTTTTACTTGGCCGGCTATAGTTGATTCCATGACTTTTTACGGGATCATCAAGATGGAAAGAAATATTATTGGATCATTAGATGTCTTACTGCCTGATCCAGGCCATCCAGGGATAGCTCGAACATGGGGAAAATCCGACCAATGGTGGCAATGGTCGGTGTTTGGTGCCATATCCGTGAAGATACGGGATTCATCCATACACAATGGGGAAAGGTTTGAGCCAAAAACTTGAGTTGCTCGATGCTCGGCTTTCCGCTTCTTTCCTCCACATGAATGGATCCGTCTGTGGCCATCAGTTCATACGGCGCCATGCTGGCGTCTCCCACCAATATCAGGCGGGTTTCCGGGTCAAAGGAGATAAAATCTTCAACTTTCAAGGGTTTTTTTCTCTGAGTGGGATCTTCCCAGAGGAAATCATAGACCGTGTTGTGAAAAAAGCAGGTTTTAAGATCCTTGAACTGATCCCGGGCATAGTCAAAAAGGGTCTGAACAACCGGTATGTAGGTATCCATCGACCAACCGCCGTTATCGATGGCAAGGATGACCTTAAGGCGGTCTTTTAGGCGCCTTGAAAAAACGATTTCTATTTCGCCCGCGTTTTTCATGGTCTGATAAATGGTTTCATCGATGTTGAGGTTATCTTTGGGGCCAACCGGTATCATATTGCGAAGCCTTTTCAGGGCTTCACCCATCATATCCTGGGTCAGTAGGCCGCGGCGTGAATAGTCCTTATATCTTCTCTCCATGGCGACTTTGACAGCAGACTTGTTTCGGGATACACCGCCCACGCGCATTCCCTCCGGATGGTATCCTGAATGGCCCACCGGTGAAGTTCCGCCGGTACCTATCCATGTTCTTCCCCCCTTATGTCTCCCTTTCTGATCGTTTAAGCGTTTCTTGAAATACTCAATAAGTTCTTCCGGAGTCAGATCGATCAGGTCCGATTCCTCCATTTCAAGGGCAGCGGCAAGGGACGCAGGATCTTCCAGCCATTCTTCCAGCAATGCCCTTGTCACTTCGTCGAGTTCAAGCCCTTCATATTCGGGCAATTCAGCTCCTTGAAACCGGTGGGCGAACAACTGATCATAAATATCGAAGTATCGCTCACTTTTTATCAGAATCGCCCGGGCTGATGTGTAGAACGCATCTATGGAGTTGATCAACCCCATATTCAGTGCTTTCTGAAGTGTCAGATACGACGTTGGGCTGACCGGAATTCCGGCATTTTTTAATTGATAGAAAAAATCGATAAACATATGGGTTGTTAAAAGAAGCCGTGGCGATTTGTAAAATCGACAGCTTGTTTATAATCCTGGCTTTTTTTAAACAGAACTCCCAGAAATGGGATGTCTCTTTTAGCCAGTATTTTGGGGTTAAAATCAGGATCTGTTTTAAGGGCCCTTATCCAATTGATCAGCTCCCGTGTGGCCGGTTTTTTTTCAATGGCATCAATTTTGCGCAGCTTATAGAATGTTGACACGGCACTTTCCATGAGATTCGAGTCGATATCCGGAAAATGAACCTTAACAACCTTCCGCATCATCTCCAAATCCGGAAACGCAATGTGATGAAAATTGCATCTGCCCAGAAACGGGTCCGACAGATCCTTTTTGGCGTTGGAGGTAATAATGATTACAGGCCGGTGTGTGCTCGGGATGGTTTTGTCGATTTCAATGATGTCGAATTCCATCTGATCCAGTACATCGAGCATGTCATCCTGAAAATCAGTGTCGGCCTTGTCGATTTCATCGATCAAAAGGACGGTTCTTATATCTGACGTAAAGGACTGCCCGATCTTGCCCATCTTGATATAATCTTTTATTTTACTCACATCCCTGCTGGAATCGCCGAAACGGCTGTCGTTAAGACGTGTGAGCGTGTCATACTGGTAAAGGGCGTCCACGAGCTTCATGCTCGATTTGACATTCAGTACAATAAGGGGCATTTTCAAGCTTTCGGCAATGGCATGGGCCAGCATGGTTTTTCCGGTACCCGGTTCTCCTTTAAGCAGAAGCGGCATCTCAAGGGCCATGGAGACGTTAACGATACTGGCCAGTTCATCATCCAGAACGTATTGGCTGGCCCCCGAAAATTTTTCATTTTGATGTTTTGTCATTTATTACCTCTTAAAAAGTTGATCTCGAATTGGTTTTTTGTTTCGCGTCTTCCTTATTTCGCCTGTCCCGTAGGCAGAACTTATCATACAGGGGTGTTTTTGTGATTATCAAAACAATTTTGCCATAAAAAGCATTTAATTTATTTACCACCCCAAATGAGCGTTAAAATAATAATATCGCTATTAGAGGATTTTTTCAAGCTTGTTGTATTAAGTATTATGGACAACCATCTCAAACAATAGGATTTATCCCAATCATCGCGGTGTTATATGCTAAAGAATTTAAGATATGACGTCGCCAATAGTATTCGATATGGATACGGGCCGAGCCATTGCCGCAGCAATTTTTGGTGATGCTAACAAAGTGAAATATGTTCCCCTTACAGCCGTACAGCGTCTGCCTGCCCTTCAGTCCAAAGAGATTGACGTTCTTTGCCGCAATACCACCCAGACCCTGACCCGCGAAACCACCAACGGGTTGAATTTTGTCCACGTTAACTATTACGACGGCCAGGGATTTCTGGTGCCCAAGAAACTGGGTGTGAAAAGCGCGAATGAACTGGAAGGCGCTACGGTGTGCGTTCTGCCGGGAACCACCACCGAAATGAATGCGGCAGACTTCTTCCGTAATAAAACGATGAAGTGGAAACCGGTGGTCATCGAGCAGACCGCCGAGCTTTCGAAAGCATTTTTTGCCGGCCGTTGCGATGTTCTGACCTCCGACGCTTCCCAATTGGCTGCCCACCGATCCGTGGCACCTAACCCCGACGATTACGTCCTGCTTCCCGAAATTATTTCCAAAGAGCCTCTGGGACCTGTTGTCCGCCATGGTGACGACCAGTGGTATGATGTTGTCAACTGGACGGTCATGGCCCTGATTCAGGCCGAAGAATTCGGGATCACTTCTAAAAACATCGATAAAATGCTTAAGAGCAAGGATCCTCAAATCCAACGTTTTCTCGGCGTAACCCCAGGCATGGGCAAAGCGCTTGGGCTGGACGATAAGTGGGTGTACAATATCGTAAAGCAGGTGGGAAATTATGGAGAGATCTATGAGCGAAACGTGGGGGTCAATACCAAACTCGGTCTTAAGCGCGGCTTGAATGCCCTGTGGTTGGACGGCGGTTTGATGTATGCTGCTCCTTTTAGATAATTGATCATAAGGTGCCCCTTTGTATGGGGCACCTTATTTTATCTTCCGTGAATCTCCAGGTCTGCTTTCCTTCCGATAAGCAAGTTTTTTTAATTTCAGAGGGAGCGTTAATGGTTTCATAGCGTTCAGAAAATATTATGGAGAATAATCTTTCTGAAAAAATACCATTCTGGCTGGACCCAAAGAAGAGGTCAATATTTTTTCAGTTCTTAACGCTCTGCATGGTCGGTTTGCTGGGATACTATCTGGTCTCCAACACCTTGCAAAATCTTGAAAGACAATCCATTGCAACGGGATTCGGTTTTCTCCAAAAGGAATCTTCTTTTGAGATCGGTGAATCCCTTGTCGATTATTCTGCGGCCAGTTCTTATGGCCGCGCCCTGATCGTCGGGGCTTTGAATACCTTATACGTCTCTTTTATCGGGATTATCCTCACAGTTATATTGGGCACTTTTATCGGTGTGTCCCGGCTGTCCAGCAACTGGTTGGTATCCAAACTGGCGGCGATCTATATCGAAGTCATGCAGGACATCCCGGTGCTTCTCCAATTGTTTTTCTACTATGCCCTTTTTTACGAGACATTTCCATCTCCCAGACAGGCCCTCAACCCTGTTCCAGGTCTGTTTCTGTGTAACCGCGGGGTTGTCTTTACGATCCCCGAGGCGCATTCGGCGCACGCCTATATGGGATTGGCCTTTTTAGCCGCCGGTATTATCGTATACCTGCTGCGCCGATGGGCCAGAAAGCGGCAAGACCTAACCGGGAGGCTTTTTCCGGTGTTTCGTGTTTCCGTAGCGCTACTCGTTGGGCTTCCGCTGCTCACCTGGTGGGCGGCAGGGCGCACCCACAAAAATGGATGTCCCGAAACTTGTGGGATTTAATTTTCAGGGCGGTTTCACCCTCAGCCCCGAGTTTATTGCACTCTTGCTGGGTCTTGTGCTCTATACCGCCGCATTTGTCGCCGAAGTTGTCCGTGCCGGTATTCAGTCGGTCAGTAAAGGTCAGACAGAGGCTGCCATGTCGATGGGTCTCAGACCTCCCATGGTCTTAAACCTTGTCATTCTACCCCAGGCCCTGAGGGTGATCATTCCGCCGCTCACCAGCCAGATGCTGAATCTGACCAAGAACAGCTCTTTGGCTGTGGCCATCGGGTTCCCCGATTTTGTATCAGTTGCCAACACAACTATCAATCAGACAGGACAGGCCATTGAAGGCGTTGCGCTGATCATGCTGGTGTATCTAATTTTCAGCCTGCTGACGTCGACGTTTATGAACTGGTACAATAAAAGAGCAGCGTTGGTGGAAAGATAGATAAATCCAAAGAAGAGATGATTCAAAAAACACAGACACAGAAGATAAAGCCGCCGGTGGTCAGTATCGGTATTATAGGATGGGTAAAGGCCAACCTTTTTAACGGCTGGTTTAATTCCGCCTTGACCATTGTTACCTTTTATCTTCTCTGGAAAATCATTCCAGCATTTTTTCGATGGGCTTTCATTGACAGCGTTTGGCGCACCACAGGAGAGGCATGCCGGGATACGGGGGGGGCCTGCTGGTCTATTGTTACAGAAAATCTGAGGTTTATTCTGTTCGGCTTCTTTCCTTACGAACTGCAGTGGAGGCCCCTGCTGGCCATATTGATTCTGTTTGCCCTCCTTTTTTTCAGCAGAGACCGAAAATATTGGAAGAAACTGTTAGGCTATGCATGGATTGCAGGTCTTTTTACCATGGGCCTGCTCATGAAAGGGGGCCTTTTTGGGTTGGTTCCGGTGGAAAGCACCCAGTGGGGTGGCCTGCCTCTGACACTTCTGCTCTCTGTTTTCGGACTGACGGCCGCATACCCACTCGGCGTTGTCCTGGCACTGGGCCGCCAGTCTAAAATGCGTGCTATAAAATTGATCTGCATTGTGTATATTGAATTGATCAGGGGGGTTCCCCTAATCAGCCTCCTTTTTATGGCGTCGATTATTTTTCCGTTGTTTCTGCCGGAAGGGCTTACCATCAATAAGATCCTCCGGGCCCAGGTGGCCATCATTCTGTTTACTGCGGCGTACATCGCAGAGGTGGTTCGGGGGGGATTGCAGGGGATGTCCAGCGGGCAGTATGAGGCTGCTGAATCCTTGGGATTGAATTATTTCCTGACCATGCGTCTGGTTATTTTGCCCCAGGCCTTAAAAATCGTAATTCCGCCCACCGTCAGCATCCTTATTTCCGCCTTCAAAGACACGTCGCTGGTGGTCATCATCGCCCTGTACGATTTGCTCAAGACCACCCAGACGGTCCTCTCCAATCCGGAATGGATGGGGTTCAGTAAAGAGGTCTATCTGTTTGTTGCCATTCTTTACTTTTTAGGGTGTTTTTCCATGTCGAATTTCAGCCGCAAGCTGGAAAAAGAATTGTCACGAGGAGATTAATCGTTGTTATGAACAGAACGTCATCAGCAAACTCAGAGAATCAATCGTCTGATAATGCCATGATAGAAATCATCGATATGCATAAATGGTTTGGTGATTTTCATGTGCTTCAGGGAATAAATCTAACGGTGCATAAAGGGGAACGTTTTGTTATCTGCGGTCCTTCGGGATCAGGAAAGTCGACCCTTATACGTTGCATAAATCGCTTGGAGGAATATCAAAGGGGCCGCGTTATTGTGGATGGAATCGAACTGACCAGCAATATCAAAAATATCGAAAAAGTCCGAATGGAAGTCGGCATGGTTTTCCAGCACTTTAACCTTTTTCCCCATCTGACCATCATCGAAAATCTGACGTTAGGGCCCATATGGGTGAGAAAAGTCCCCAAGGCCGAAGCCGAAGAAACCGCCAGGTATTATCTGGAAAAGGTGCACATTGGGGAGCAGGCCCAAAAATATCCCGGGCAGTTGTCCGGCGGCCAGCAACAGCGTGTAGCCATTGCCCGGAGTCTCTGCATGAACCCGAAAGTCATGCTCTTTGATGAACCCACTTCCGCCCTTGATCCTGAAATGATCAAGGAAGTATTGGACGTCATGATTGAACTGGCTCAAGAAGGGATGACCATGATCGTGGTTTCTCACGAAATGGGGTTTGCAAAAAGTGTGGCCCACCGTGTACTTTTTATGGATTTCGGCAAAATTGTCGAAGGCAACACCCCCGATGAATTTTTCGAAAATCCGCAACACGAACGCACCAAACTGTTCCTGAGTCAGATTCTGCATTGATATAGTTATTCTGATCCATATTAGATAACCTATTACCTAAATTGAGTGATTTTTAGCTTAGTTTGGAAATAAATGCAGAATTTGGGAATCATTAAGCATCCCGCATCAAATTTGCGCTGAGCTGACCACAGGCTGCAGAAATATCCTGGCCCTTGCTGTGGCGAATGACGGCGGTATAATTGTTATTGTTGAGAATTTCCTTGAAGGTAAGAATTACATGTTCTTCGGGACGCTCAAAGTCGCTTCCCTTCGAAGGTGTTAAAGGGGATAAGATTTACTTTTGCCCGTATCGGTCTCAGGAGTCTGGCAAGACGTTTTGCGTCTTCTTCTGAATCGTTGACCCCTTTTATAATAATGTATTCAAAAGTGATTCTGCGGCGGGCCACTAAAGGGTATCTGGCACAAGCGTCCAGCAGCTTTTCCAGAGGATACTTTCGGTTTACTGGCATCAGCATGTCCCGGGTCTTATTATCTGTGGCATTCAATGATATGGCCAGATTAACTGCTGTTTCGCGGCCCAATTGGGACAATTTGGGAATAAGGCCCGACGTAGAAACCGTCACCCTTCGACTTGAAAATCCCAATCCGGCATCACTGTCCGTGATGGTGGCGACAGCGCCGACAACATTGGAAAGATTGGCCAGAGGTTCACCCATCCCCATCATTACAATATTGGTGAGACGTTTTGACCCGCCGATATCGTTTGCAACATCGCGCACTTGGGCGATGATTTCGCCTTTTGTAAGATTTCTTATAAAACCCCCTTTTGCAGTAAGACAAAATAGACAGCCTTGTGCACAGCCGATCTGGCTTGATATGCAGAGTGTATAATGATTCTTTTCCGGGATGAGGACACTTTCGACATATTTTCCATCGATGAGTTTAAAAAGAAACTTTTTTGAACCATCTTGTGAGATTTCGGTGCGCTCCTTTTCAAGCCGTTTGATGGAAAAATGGCGTGCAAGACATTTTCTGATATCTTTTCCCACATCGGTCATCACCTCAAAAGTGTCTGCCTGGCGCAGATAGATCCACATGAGGATCTGCTTGGCACGATAAGACTTGATACTTCGGTCTTCAAGCCATAAAATAAGCTGGTCTTTCGTAAGTTCTTTAATGTCTTGCAACATTTCAAACGTTCCTTTTGAACAATTGAATCTCCCTGCAGCTCCCGTCCTTTTGACGGGATTTACGCCGCGCTTTAATCCCGCTTAACGGGATCTTCGACAGGCTTGCGGGGAACCCGCTCGCTGTTGCAGTTCATAGGGGGGCGAGTCTGCCCCCTTGACAAATTTTGGGAATCTGTCAAAACAGACTATGATTGCGTGCATTTGTCAAGTGTCTATGCTTGACCTTATTGTTTTCGAAATTAAGGGCGAAAATTAACGATAAAATGGCGAAACGATTTTATTTAATCTTGACATAACATTATTTAACTATTACATTTTGCGTTTTCAATATTGAGATACTATCGGTGCTTTTATGTTTAACAATTTGAGTGACAGACTGAATGCCGTATTTAAAAAACTTAAGGGTCACGGCAAATTATCGGAAAAAAATATCGAAGAGGGCCTAAAAGAAGTCAGAATGGCACTTCTTGAGGCCGATGTACACTACAAAGTTGTAAAAAAGTTTATTTCCGATATCAAGAAACGTGCTCTGGGGCAGGAAGTTATGGCAAGCCTGACACCCGGCCAGCAGGTTGTCAAAATCGTCAACGATGAACTGACGGAGCTAATGGGGGGGCGCCTTGAAGACCTGAACCTTTCAGGGCCTGTGCCGGTATCGGTCATGCTGGTCGGGTTGCAGGGATCAGGCAAAACGACCACCGCGGGCAAGCTCGCTGTTTTTTTGAGGAAAAAGGGAAAAAAGCCTTATCTGGTTCCAGCAGATGTTTACCGTCCTGCAGCCATTGACCAGTTGAGCAAACTCGGCCAGCAATTGTCTGTTCCCGTTTTTCCATCCAGCCTGGAAATGGACCCGGGACAAATTTGGCAGGAAGCCAGGACGGGGGCACACCGAACAGGCTGCGATATATTGCTCATCGATACTGCCGGTCGTCTACATATCGACGAGGCATTGATGGATGAACTTTCCCGTATCAAGGACGCAGTCAAACCCGCCGACATTCTCTTGGTAGCCGATGCCATGACAGGCCAGGACGCTGTTAATATCGCCAAATCATTCAACAAAACCTTAGATATTGGCGGCGTTGTCCTTTCAAAGATGGATGGCGATGCGCGTGGCGGAGCAGCCCTGTCGATAAAATCAATAACCGATAAACCGATAAAATTTGTCGGCGTCGGTGAAAAGCTCAGCGATCTGGAGCCGTTTCATCCGGACAGAATGGCCTCAAGGATACTTGGGATGGGTGATGTCCTCACCATAATAGAAAAGGCCGAGGCTGTCGTTGACGAAAAAAAAGCGCTGGAATTAGAAAAAAAGTTAAGAAAAAATGAGTTTACACTCGAAGATTTTCGTGATCAAATGGTTCAAATAAGGAAAATGGGTTCTATGTCGGAACTCATCAATATGATACCTGGAATGGGTCAAATGAAGCAGCTTAAAAATCTCGAAGTTGACGAAAAGGAATTTGTTAGGATCGAAGCGATTATTAATTCCATGACCCCCTTGGAGCGACGCCAGCACACTTTGATAAAGGGAAGCCGCCGCAAAAGGATCGCTAAAGGGAGTGGAACCAGTGTGCAGGATATCAACAAGCTGCTAAAAAATTACATTCAAATTATGAAAATGGTTAAAAAAGTCAACAAAGGCGGCATGCGAGGGTTAGGCTTGGGTCTGCCGTCGTTTTGAAGGAGAAATTATATGTCAGTTAAAATCAGGTTGGCCAGACACGGCGCAAAGAAAAGACCTTTTTACCGAATTGTTGTTGCGGATAGTGAATCTCCCCGGGACGGTAAATTTATAGAAAATGTCGGAACATACAATCCTTTGATTGATCCGGCCAAGGTTGTTCTAAAACAAGAGCGGATCAAGTACTGGATTGATCAAGGCGCCATTCCCACAGACACTGTAAAAAGCCTTTTGAAAGAAGAAGGTTTTTTTGCTGAACTTGCATAAGATCTTTACCCCTACTCATAAGCCAACAAAGGAGATTGAGCTATGAAAGATCTGATCAAGTATATTGCCCAGGCGCTGGTTGATAAACCAGAAGTTGTTGAAGTTTCAGAGGTAGAGGGAAATCAGACCTCGGTATTAGAGCTCAAAGTGGCCCAGGAGGACTTAGGGAAGGTGATTGGGAAACAGGGTCGAACGGCGCGGGCCATGCGCACCATATTGAGCGCTGCTTCCGCCAAATTAAAAAAACGATCGGTTCTTGAAATTTTAGAATAGTGATGTGAAAAAAAACGGGTTTCTCCCTGTTGGAAAGATCATTGGCGCCCATGGAGTAGAAGGGAACCTTAAGGTCCATTCTTATGCTGAATCTTTGTCTGTTTTCAACCCGGGCAGTTCGATTCTTGTCGCCCGTGCCGGCAAAATAGAAAAAAATTATACAATAAAATGGGCCAAACCTCACGGTAGACGCATTCTTTTATCATTTGAAGGTATTGGAAACCGGAATGCAGCTGAAACCTTGATCGGTTCCAAGCTTCTTATCGAACGGGCCGCTCTTCCTGAACCCGAAGAAGGTTCCTATTACTGGTGTGATATTATCGGGCTTGCAGTTTTCACAACCGACGAACAGTGCATCGGTCGCGTTGAATCGATAATTTCCACCGGCAGTAACGACGTTTTTGTGGTTAAGGATCTGGATAAAGGCGATGATAATGAAATACTGATTCCCGCGCTTGAATCGGTGGTTTTGGAAATAAATTTCGAACATAAGACCATGCGTGTGGCTTTGCCGGAAGGGTTGTGAAGTTTAAGGGGATGAATTTTATTGTCCTGACTATTTTTCCTGAAATGTTCAATCCATTTTGGGAACACGGGATTATCAGACGTGCGGTGAATCAGGAGAAAATTTCCGTATCAGCCATAGATGTCAGAGATTTTGCAGAAGATAAGCACCGTATTACCGATGACAGGCCATACGGCGGTGGCTGTGGGATGATTATGAAGCCCGAACCGCTGGCCGGTGCTATTCGGGCTGCTGAAAAAAAAGCGCCGTTGTCTAAAAAGATTCTGCTGACGCCCCAAGGGCGACGTTTTGATCAGAGTGTCGCCCAGGAATTCGCATCATTGGATGGACTTATTTTGGTTTGCGGCCGTTACGAAGGCGTTGATGAACGGATTTGCCACGATTTTATCGATGATGAAATTTCCATCGGTGATTATATCCTCACAGGGGGTGAACTGGCAGCCATGGTTATCATTGATGCCGCAACCCGGTTGATTCCCGGTGTGCTCGGCGGCAAGGACTCGGCTGAAAAAGATTCTTTTTCAGACAGTGTTTTAGAACATGCACATTATACACGACCCAGGATCTTCGAAGATGTTGAAGTCCCAAGTGTACTGTTGTCGGGCAACCACAAAGAAATTGAGAAATGGAGACTTGAAACGTCGCTGATACGCACGTTCCTGAAACGGCGGGATTTGCTGGAGAATAGACCCCTGAGCAGCCAGGAGATTGAAATTCTGAAAAAGTGGTGCCTCGATATTGAAAAAATCATACACGACCAATCTTTATTTGGCCCTGATGCATTATCCGGTGGTCAACAAGAAGGGTGATATTATCGCATCTGCGGTAACGAATTTAGATTTGCATGATATATCGAGAGCGGCAAAGACATACGGAGTGCGATCATTTTATGTGGTTACGCCCCTTTCCGACCAGAAAGCACTGGTGGAAAAAATTATTTCACATTGGTTAAAAGGAACAGGCGCAAGATATAATCCAAAACGTAGAGAAGCCCTGCAGCTGATCATAATAAAAAAATCTCTGAATGAGGTGATCGAACATATCCGTAAAAAAAATGGAGATTCACCGAAAACGGTTGTTACCAGCGCCGGTCACAACCCCCGTAATATAAGCTTTAAACGGTTCCGGAAGATGCTCCAAGATGACAACCTATACCTGTTAATGTTCGGTACGGGCTGGGGGCTTTCAGAAAAATTTATGGCAGATGCCGATTACGCACTCGATCCGGTTTTCGGAAATACCGATTACAATCACTTATCCGTGCGATCGGCTGCTTCCGTCATACTTGACAGACTGTTTGGAAGAAAAGAATAAAAAACGATGCTCGGAAACCGCTGAATTACGAGCCTAATAACTGAATTATGGAGATTAATATGGAAAGAATACAACAGATAGAAAGAGAGATGATGCGGCTTGATTTGCCCGATTTTGCCGCCGGTGATACGGTTAAAGTTCATGTAAAGATAAAAGAAGGTGAAAAAGAACGGATTCAGATTTTTCAAGGTGTTGTGATCAGCAAACGCGGCGGCGGGACAAAGGCCACATTTACCGTTCGTAAAGTATCTTACGGGATAGGGGTTGAGCGTATTTTCCAGTTACATTCTCCGATAATCGATAAAATGGAAGTGGTTACATTCGGACGTGTACGCCGGTCAAAAATATACTACCTGCGCAAATTAAGGGGCAAGGCAGCAAGATTAAGAGAGCGTCGCATAAATTAACCTTCCTTTGTGAACCTTAAACGTATCGGTTTCATAAAGTCAGAATTCCAACAACCCGTATAGTTAGGGCGAACCGTGATTCCATGGGACAAGACCTGTGGTTATTCGAAAAAAAAAGCATTGATAAGGGATTCTCAAGAATCGCGGGTATTGATGAAGCCGGCAGGGGACCTCTGGCCGGCCCGGTTGTGTCTGCAGCGGTTATCCTGCCTATTTATTTGCATATTCCAGGAATATCCGATTCCAAAAAATTGACACCCAAAAAACGGGCGTATCTTTACGACAGGATTTATGATCTTGCGGTTTCCATTGGAATCGGGATCGTCGACCCGCCGGAAATAGATCGCATCAATATCCTGCAAGCCGCTCTCCTGTCCATGGCCATGGCGTCTGAAAATCTGGACCCCCAACCGGATTGCCTTCTTATAGACGGTATTTTTATGATTTCTTCAACCCTGCCGCAGGAGCCGATTCCCAAAGGTGACGCCCTCAGTATTTCCATTGCAGCTGCGTCGATTATTGCAAAAGTAACCCGTGACAGGCTGATGGAGAGGTACCACCAGGATTACCCTCAATTTGGATTTTCCAAACACAAAGGATATCCGACCAAGGCTCATAAGGCAGCGATCCGAAAATTCGGATGCTGTCCCATCCACAGACAGAGCTTCAAGGGAGTTAAGGAATATTTGTAATCTCCTAACGTCAATACCTGAAATATTTGGCCTTAACTCTGTAGAACACAAAGGTGCTATAATGCTAAACAGGCGGCAGCAATTTGGCAAAGAAAGTGAGTCTTTGGCGGTGAGGCACCTTAGGAAAAACGGATACAAGATTCTGGAGCAGAATTACCGTAACAAGCTGGGGGAAATCGATATTATCGCAAAAGAAAAGGGGACCCTGGTCTTTGTTGAGGTTAAGGCCAGAAAGTCGGATCTTTTCGGAAACCCCAAATGGGCGGTCACCCCCAAAAAACAGCGTAAAATTTCCATGGTTGCTTTGTACTACCTTAAAGCCACAAAACAAACCCGTGTCAAAGCAAGATTTGATGTTATTTCAATAAGCTCAGCAGCAGATAATCCCCGAATAGAGATCATAAAAAATGCCTTTGAACTCGCCTATGGATAATTTAAAGTGCCTAAAATGCTAAAATGCTTAAAGTTTGAAATGCCTATTTATCCTGTATTAAACGGGGAAGTTGTGGTATTCTGCTAGTTTTTAAATTGACTGCGCTGGAAGCCCAGTCCTCATAACGCAAGAATTTTAATATTACTATTGTAAAAAGCGATTAGTTTGATGTCAAATCTTTGTAATAAAACGGGTGATCTTTATGTGGTGACGACCCCCATCGGAAACATGGAGGATATCACCATCAGGGCCCTAAAAACCCTTGGTCAGGTCGATCTTGTGGCTGCGGAAGATACCCGGCACACCGGCAGGCTGCTGGCACATCATGATATCAAAAACAATCTGATCTCTTATCATGAGCATAACGAAGAAGCACGTACGCCGATGTTGCTTCATCGTCTCAAGGCAGGATCATCGGTTGCACTGGTAACCAATGCCGGCACCCCCGCTGTATCGGATCCTGGCTACCGGCTGGTCAAAGCAGCCATAGCGAACCACATTCGGGTTATTCCCATTCCCGGGGTTTCTGCCCTAATTACCGCCATCAGCGCTGCAGGACTGCCAACAGACTCTTTTATTTTTATCGGGTTTCCTGCCAAAAAAAAGACAAAACGACTCAAACAGCTTCAAGACCTTGCCGATGAAAAAAAAACCCTTATATTTTATGAAAATCCCGGACGCATTTTGGCTTTTATGGAAGAGCTCGCCGATGTAATGGGTGACAGATATGGCGTACTTTGCAGAGAGATGACCAAACTTCACGAAGAATTTTTAAGAGGCCGTTTATCAGAACTCATAGATTCGTTATTCCATCGTCCGTCTGTAAAAGGTGAATGCACGCTTATTGTGAAAGGCTGTGAAGAAAAGAAAGAAGTTTCAAAAGACGTCATTCGAGCCGGATTGATTGAAGCACTGGATAAGAAAGGGGGCAAAATATCAGAGGTTTCCAGAATCGTCGCCCAAAAATACGGTCTTTCTAAAAACA
>PVMK01114683.1_pt1 | contig 42303 bp, 43 predicted proteins | sample 1853481 | NCBI WGS metagenome assembly PVMK01 (sample SAMN08533507, study PRJNA380276) | Marine sediment metagenome, whole genome shotgun sequencing project.
TTTGTATGAAATGGTCCGGGAAAATCGCCAACGTAGCCGGCATCGACGTATATTTGCACATGACCTTCCCGATCCAGACGATCAGGATCAGGAAGGTCATGTGCAAATATACGTCGATGCCGGCTACGTTGGCGATTTTCCAGGACCATTTCATACAAAAAATCCTCGTTCAAGCTTTTAACCCGCACAAGCTGTTAACTCCAATGTAATGATCAGGCAGTGAATTGTCCTGATAATTTGCAGTATTGCTGATACATGTCACACACAAATATGTGCAGACGTGATATTCATCAGTTTGCCAAACCAAGATCTGGACGTTGAGGTCTATTTTGCTTCCCGTGTAATGTCCGGGAAAGGAGGTTTGTGTATGATTAATGCGTCGTCGAAGTATTGGATTCTGGTGGCAGACAGCGGCCATGCGCGTATTCTCGAGTTGCGGAAAAAGCCAAGGGAATTTCACCAGGTACAGGAACTGGTTTCCGAAAGTCGGCACTTGAGCAGCCGGGACATGGTCTCAGATGCCAGTGGCCGCGCTTTTCATGTTAAGGGACCATCGAGCCATTCTAAACAGCAGCGTTCCGATGCCCACGACCAGGCTGAGCAAGCGTTCTCCAGAATGCTGGTCAGAAAACTCGAGAAGGCGGCAAACCTGAAAGCATTTGAGTATCTGGTCCTTATTGCAGACCCGAAGACGCTGGGACGAGTGCGCCAGCATATGAGCAAATCCCTTTCTGGCATGGTGACGAATGAACTGAACCTCGACGTGGTCGGACTGCCCCTTGATGCACTGCAGAAAAAGATACGGTCTTTGTTGAGCTTCAGCCCTTGATGCAAATGACCGGCCTGAGCCTGGCCAAACCATCCGGTCCGCGGCGATTGATAAATTCCTGGGTGAACACCGACTCATTCCGGGTGGCACGGCCCTCGCCCATATTCCAGTACTCGACATAACGGCTGGCGGTTTGCTCGCTGTCGGCGAAACAAAATTGTGGCAATACGGCACTCAAAAACACGGCAATCAATAGTCTTTTCATCGGGAATCTTCTCTTGTCTGAAAGGTACGCTAAATTGAATGAAGCCGACAAAGCTGATTTGGTCGCAAGTGACAGCTATCCTCACCAAGCATTCTGTCAGCATTCGCCTGGTTCATGATGCGTGAGAAGTGCACACTCGAACAGCCTTCCGGCGTAACGCCGAGCGCCGCAAAAGGTGTTGAGAATGTAGCCTTTTCGGAGGCTATGATGCCATCGCAAAGCGTCGCAGATGTGACACTGGCCCCAATCGCCGGTCCGTTGACGGCCACCAGCAGGGGCTTGGGGAAATCCAGAAACATCTCAAATAGCGCCTGGTTGCCCTGCCTGATATTCGCGTGCAATTTTCGTGGGTGCCCGAGGCTGAGTGTTGCTGACAAATTGACCCCGGCGCAGTAATACGGATCCATGCCGGTCAATACCAACACCCGGGTTTCATCATCAAGGGCGGCAGTGCTGAAGCCCTGCTTGAGTGCGTCCAACATTTCCAGGGTCCAACCATTAAGGCGTTCGGGTGTGTTCATGGTCAGGGTTGTTACCCCATCTTGCTTATGCGTGAGGATGGGGGATGTGTTTTCAATTGATGGACTACTGGTACTCTCAGTTGTCATTTTTAATCCTTCACACTCAAAAAATCCCGATCTCAAGTCCCGCTGCCAGAGTCATTCCCAGCTCTTCACACTGGTCCAGGAAAGACTCCTGCCAGGTACCACAGCAGATGAGTGGTTCTTGCACCTGCTTCCAGGCAAGCCCTTTTACAATACGTTCGATGCTGCTGCGTGCACCGAGTCCGTCATTGCCGGCGCGAATAAACAGGCCATAGGGCAGGGAATCAGTTTTTTCCAGGCAGGGGTAGTAGATGCGGTCAAAAAAGTCTTTCATCGCACCGCTCATATAGCCAAAATTTTCAGTTGTGCCCAATAAAATGGCGTCTGCATCAAGAACGTCCTCGGGGCTGGTCTCAAGCGGCCGGGTGAGCCTGACCTCGATGCCACTGATATCCGCTGAGGATGCGCCTGCAACTACCGCCCTTGTCAACTCAAGTGTTCTGGGCGAGGGTGTATGCGAAACAATCAGCAGATTTTTCATTTGACCTTGTGACCTTCGTGAAGCTGGATCCGGGTCAATTATAAGGTGATAGTGCAGCCACAGGTGTATTCGTGGCCATAGAATTTAATATCGGCCCTGATGCAAAATCCATCCCATAATCAAGGCATGGCTTTGGCTAAACGCAAATCGCATCACCGGCTGATAGTCTTTTTTGCTATATCTGCCATTGCCTTGATCATGCTGGAATCACATGCCCAGGCCGGTGTCGATTGGCTCGATTTTGATCCCGGCGGCGGCAAATATGGTGAAAGTCGCCCTGTATCGTGCGATCAGTCAGCGCCCTGCCGAGGAAATGGCGGAGAATGTAGCAGCACATCGTGCCGACGGCCGTATGGTGGCGTCAGATCGGCCGGGGCTTGGCGTAGAGTTGAATATGGATGCATTGGGCGATGCGGTGGCGGAGTACACCGTCTGAACTTTTAATTACCACCTTTGCGACCCTGGCCTTTCATTTCCGCCCGGCGTTTTTTCATTAGCGTTAGCTGCTCATCGGTTAATACGGCATGTATCTCCTCCTTGCTACCGCCGTTGTCACGGATCTGGCGTATTTGCGCAACTTGCTCGTCACTCAGGCCAAGGTTTTTCTGCATTTGCGCCATACGATCACTCATAGTGCTCTTATTTTCTTCATCGTCGGCAAGGGTGGCAGCAGATGCCATTGCCATGGCAAGTATCAAAACCAGTATCTTTTTCATGAATCGCTCCCGAGGTCAGGCCACCCATCGTATTGCGGCAAGTCGTCGGTAATTTCAAACCAGGGCGCCTTTGAACCGACGAATTGGTGAAAACCCGGTGGGCAATCTACATCACCTAGGACAGTGCCAAGCGTGATGTAAAGCATGTCCGCTTCCGGCTTATAATCAACCAGTAGTCTGGAACCGCACGCGGCGCAAAAAATACTGTCGGCGTTCTCCGAGAAAGCATATGTCCTGATATCGTTTTCACCTGATGTGTAGGTGAACTTGTCACGCGCAACACCACCCCAGGTGACAAATGGAGCTCCGTGAAGTTTCCGGCATATCGAACAATGGCAATGACAGAACTCTACGAGTTCAGCATCGACCTCATATTGAACCATTGCACATTCACAGCGGCCTTTGATCATTTCAATTACTCCGTATTACAATCGGGAACATGTAGAACAGATTACTTTGAAACTGTATTTGATGTATAGGGCGGCTCGGTTAAATGATGACTAATCAATCAGCAAGAGTGAGTGTGATCGGCGCTGGCATCATCGGCTCATGGACTGCCTTGCACCTGGCTGAGGCGGGAGTTCGTACCACCCTGATCGAACAGTTTCCTTTGCCCCATACCCGCGGTAGTTCACATGGCCTGTCGCGAGCGTTTAGATTACTGGGTGAGCTTGAGCTGGACCGGTTGGACTACTCACTTGATCGGTGGCGGTCATTGGAGAAACTCAGCGGTGAAACATTATTCGTCAAAACTGGCCTGCTTAACTTTGGCCCGCCCGGCGATTCTGAACTTGAAAAATACATGGCGGTGTTACGCGATTACCTTCCCTGTCTTGATCACCAGAAACCGGCGATCGTGGAATCCTGTATGTATACTATGTCCTCTGATGGCTTTCCAATAATCGATTGTATGGACGACAAGCTGGTGGTTGGCTGCGGGTTTTCCGGTAGCGGATTTAAACATAACCCCGCAACAGGCCGAATGCTTGCCGCACTGGCGCTTGAACAGAAACAGAGCATCCCCAAAGGCTTTCGTGCAGACCGATACGCACTAAATCGATTTGCCCATTTACCTTAGCAACAAGGTAAGATCACACGATTCAAGCACCCAGAGGATAAGCCTGTGACTCATACGCCATCAAGATTTTCAAAATTCCTGGCACCCACTGTTTTTATGTTGCTGGCCGCAACGCTCAGCCCGCTATCCCATGCTGCTCACCATGAAATGGACGCTACAACCAGCACAGCGCTGGATGCTGCCATAGCCGGTGATCACCGCAACGAAGCCAACAAGGCGCGCGATCAATTCCGGCGGCCGAAGGAGACATTGGCATTTTTTGGTTTCCGTTCCGATATGACAGTGGTGGAAATCTGGCCGGGGAGTGGATGGTATACCGAGATCCTGGCACCGGCCCTTAAAGAATCCGGAAAACTCTATGCAGCACAATATACAACCAACCCGTCCTATGGGTATCAAAGACGCTACTTCGGTGCTTTTCTTACCAAGCTGGGTGAAAAGCCAAATATCTACCGTGATGTGAAAATTACCACGCTGGACTTTCCCTACGCACTGGCAATAGCCCCTGTTGGAAGCGCAGACATGGTGCTGACATTCAGAAACGCGCATAACTGGGTAAACCCGGGATACGGCACGCACGCCGCCGCATTGAGTTTCAAAACGATGTTTGATGCACTAAAACCTGGCGGTGTGCTGGGTGTGGTGGATCACCGCTGGCCCGACCCCAAAACCGAAGACCCGAACGCCGAACATGGTTACATCTCAGAGGAGCGCATTATCAAACTGGCAGAAGCCGCCGGCTTTGAACTGGCGGCCCGCTCCGACATGAACCGCAACTCAAAAGATACCCACGAACACCCTGAAGGTGTTTGGACTTTACCCCCCTCACTGGCGCTGGGTGATCAGGACCAGGAGAAATATGTTGCGATTGGTGAGTCTGACCGGATGACACTGAAGTTTGTTAAACCCATAAAATGAAAAGTCGTGACCAGAGGCTTGGAATGGACCGAGCCATAAGCCGCAGAGATTTGCTCAGTGGTATGGGTTTTCTGGCGGGCAGCTCATTGTTGCCCGGCACAGCATTGGCCAATGCCATGCTGGCAGCCGAAACGGGGCACGGGGGAACGTCTTTTCCACCTTCCCTGACAGGTCTGCGTGGCAATCACCCTGGTTCATTTAATGTCGCCCACAAGCTTGCAGGTGAGGGCCACAATGATTGGGGTAAGGCGCTGGAAACGGACGCTGACATCTATGACCTGGTCGTCGTAGGCGCTGGTGTTTCGGGTTTATCGACCGCCTGGTTTTATCAAAAGACAAACCCCGGGGCACGCATCCTGATTCTGGATAACCATGATGATTTTGGAGGCCACGCAAAACGCAATGAAATGCAGGTGGGCGATCGCACTTTGATCGGCTATGGCGGTAGCCAGAGCCTTGAAGACCCATCGGGCTACAGCAAGCTGGTGCATCAGTTTTTGCAGGATATCGGTGTCGATTTGAAGTGCTGGGATAGTGCCTACGACCAGGGGTTTTTCAAGCACCATGAGTTAACCGGCGGCTTGTACTTTGAGCAGAAAAGCTGGGGTGTGAACAAGGTGGTGCCTTTCGACCTGGGTACCTACACATATCTGCCAATCGCGGCCTCACCTCTGGATGTCAAAGAGGCTGTAGCGCAAATGCCCATTTCAGAAGCCGCCCGTGAACAACTGACCTTCCTGTTAACCACACGCGAAGATCACCTCGACGGCCTGTCAGAAGAGCAACGCTGGGAGTATTTATATACTCATAGTTATCGTGACTTTATTGCCAAGCAGATGGGTGTCACAGAGGCGGACGTATTCAAGCTGCTGCAGGACCTTTCTTTGGATAATACAGTGGGTATTGATGCCGCGACGGCCGGTTCAAGCATGGATTATTCGGGGCTGCCCGGCTGGGGTGGTACCGGGCTGGAAAGAGAGTCCGGCACAGAGCCATATATCTATCATTTCCCTGATGGTAATGCAGGTATCGCACGTATGCTGGTTCGGCACCTGATTCCCGGGGTCGCCCCCGGCAGCACAATGGAAGATATCGTACTTGCACCTTTTGACTATTCACAGCTCGACCGGCAAGGATCGCCCGTGCGCCTGAGATTGAAAAGCACGGTGGTCAAAGTGGAACAAGAGGGCGGTGAGAAATCGTCCGGACCTGTTCAGGTTGATTATGTACGACAGGGAAAAACGTACCGGGTACGCGCAAAATCGACGGTGCTGGCCTGCTATCACTCGATCATTCCTTTTCTTTGTCCCCAGCTACCACAGACGCAGCGCCAGGCGCTCTCACGGCAGGTAAAAGCCCCCATTCTTTATACCAACGTGGCCTTACGTAACTGGCGGGCGTTCAAAAAGCTGGGCGTTGGTGCGGTTACTACACCCGGCGGCTACCACACCGTTGCCATGCTCGATTTCCCCGTAAGTCTTGGCGGTTATGAGTATTCCGCGGGTCCTGATGAGCCGGTCATTTTGCATATGGAGCGCTTTGTTCATCGAAACAACGAGGGGCTGAATGTCGCGGAACAAAGACGCCTTGGCAGTCACGAGCTATTTTCAACGAGCTTCGAAACCATTGAACGAAATGTTCGCAGCCAGTTGGCCGGCATGCTATCAGACACCGATTTCGACCCGGCCAGGGATATCACCGCGATCACGTGTAATCGCTGGGCCCACGGCTATTCTATGGGCTATAACGGCATATTTGATCAGCATTTTGAGGATCGCAATGACGAACGCTACCCCCATGTGCAGGCACGACAAGCATTCGGCAGAATCAGCATAGCCAACTGTGATGCGGCGGCAGCGGCCTGGCTACCCGCGGCAGTTGAACAGGCACATCGTGCGGTTGCTGAAATCAGTTAATGAATATTTGGGGTCAGAGTAAAAACTGTGCACCATTAGTTTTTACTTTGACCCCATATTCACATTTCAGAAGCCGGTCCGATTTCCCTTGCGGGGGCGGAGCAGTTTGAAACGCTCAAAACCCAGGGAACGAAGGTATTCCAGGTCGAAATCGTGCATGCCGATCATATTGCGGTCTTTCAGCTTTTGCGAACACTGAAACAGGCTTTGATCACCGGTTTTGTTAGCCTTCGAGATACTCGGATAACACATCATGGATGGGCAGGTTAGCGCGCAACCGGCATTGGCGAACAGGGTGATATCTTTCTTCCTGTCGATAGACTTCAAAAAGGCTTCTTCATTGTTTGCGGTCATCGGTAGTATGACCGTGTCATAGATTTTAAAAGCGGCTTCGACCTTCTCCAGCTTGTTGATGTTCTTGATCACGCTGGCTTCAAGTTTATAATCGGGAAAGTCACCCCTGATCCAGCCGGCCAGTTCATCATTGGTGATGATCAGGGAGTTGCCGGGCCGATGGTATTTGTCCAGAAATGGCCGGTTTTCCTCGTATTCCTCGGCTGTAGCGTAGTGGTTGGTCAGCGGCAGGCGCAGGTTTATGCCCATTTTGTACATTGAACGGATGTCATAACGGCTGAGTTCCGTACCGGCGAAAAATCGCCCCCCGTACAGAGTAGTGTGTTCGGCAAATCCGAAGAAACTGTTAATTTGCTCCAGCGAAATGTCGCTATAGTTCTGCTTGATGAATTGCTGGATGGGTTGGGCGGACCGCTTGCCGCGTGCTGAGATGGTGTATTGCATGGGATGTTCAATCAGCCATTTCTTCCAGACAGTATAACCCGTATTTTCCAGGTGTTCGGGCCTGGGGTGTTTTCCAGGGTATTGAGGAGCATCATTATAGGTGGTAGCGATTCAGACCGCAGGGACGACTGTCTGCTGTGCTTGCATGCCCCCAACTAAATACTGCCAACCGTCTGAATACGGCATATCACGATGGTCCATTGTAGCGGTGGGATCTGGTCCAAAGATTTTTCATTGTCCTTCGCGATCAAATTTGTCATTATCTGATTACAAAAAAAACCTGATCAGCCTGAACTCTACACCGGCTTTACACCGGGATTGATAAATATGTCGGAACATATCCATCACAAGCCATCCGCCAAAATGCAACTTACCTTGCCCTCTTCCTGGTATATCGATAATGAGATATTTCTATTAGAGCGTGAACATATTTTCTTCAGGGAGTGGCTATGCGTTGGCCGGGAAGAGGACATACTGCTATCGGGTAATTACCGCATCCTCGATATTCACGGTGAGAGCGTTATTCTACTGAGAAATGGTGAAGGGCAATTACGGGCTTTCTACAATGTCTGTCGTCACCGTGGGGCTCAATTGTGTGCCACGTCCGACAGCGATGTATCACAGCTCAAAGGCGGGGTCAGCGCAAACGCCATCACCTGCCCTTACCATGCCTGGACCTACGACCTGAATGGCCAGTTGATCCGTGCCCGCCTTCTGCCGGATGATTGCGACTTCAGCATCGATGACATACAACTTTATCCGATAGGTGTTGATAGCTGGGATGGCTTTATTTTCATCCATCTGACACCGGAGAGTGCCAGACCATTTACTGAACATGTTAAACATGTTTCCGATCGTTTCAAACGCTATCGCATGCAGGATTTGCGTGTCGGCAAGAGCTTGTACTACGCCGTTGAAGCCAACTGGAAAGTGATCTGTGAGAATTACAACGAGTGTTACCACTGCGGCCCGGTGCATCCGGAACTCTGTCGGATCGTTCCGTCATTCCGGGAATCCGGCGGCGCGGACCTGGATTGGGAGGACGGGATTCCTCACAAAGATGGAGCTGTTACGTTTACAAAGAGCGGCACCACCAATCGCCGTACCATTCCCGGACTGAATGAACTTGAGCAAACCCGGCATTTCGGTGAACTGATCTACCCGAACACATTCCTCAGCCTATCATCTGATCACGTTGCTGTTTTTGTATTAGAGCCGGATGGACCTTGTAAAACCCGCGTGACATGCCATTTTCTGTTTGAGCCCTACGAAATGGCACAGCCAGATTTTGACCCGTCCGATTCGGTCGAGTTTTGGGATCTGGTTAACCGGCAGGACTGGGCGATTTGTGAACGGGTTCAAAAAGGCATGTCGTCCCGTGTTCACAAACAGGGCTTTTGTGCGCCTATGGAGGATCTGACACTGGATATTCGGAAGTATGTCACTGAACGAATTGGGTCGTTTGTTGACACCAACGAAGAATAGCCAATAATCAGTCGTCGACAAATCACAACTCGGTATACGCTTCAGAAGGTTCGTTTTCTGCAACCGGGATATCCCGCAAATAGCCCTTGCCATCTGCTGTAGAGCTTGAATGCGGTAGTCGCCCACCCTGCCCCAGGCTCTGAGCCCGGGTAAACTGGTTTCAAAGATCAAGCGCCCGCCAAACTCCTCACGTCGGTCTGCCAGGCTTACCTTGTAACCACGACGCCATTCTTCACCAGCAGTGGCATTTTGTGTACAACGTACCGGTACACCATCATGCCAGCTTGAGATACAGATATTGCAACCAATGCACTCACGTATTTCATCAAGACGACCTTCACGAATCTTGTTGGGTAAAAACGGATCTGCAATCCCGGGACGGGCACCGCCAATCAGATCCAGAATACCCCGGCGTAGCTGCGAAACCATGGTATCTGCAGTGGTAAATCTTCCAACACCGACCACCGGTTTATCGGTCACCTTTTTGACGAAATCGATGACAGGTTCATGTGATCCCTCATCGCATGGGATCGCACATCGTTATCATCCCAAAGACGGCCATACGGCAAGGGACTGTCATCTGAAGACGGATGCGTGGATACAGCACCTGTGCTCACCACACCCCAACCCCCTTCAGCCTTCATTCCACGAAATGCCGCCCGCACCCTTGGGTTTGCCTCCGTCATACCACTCGCATGCGGCACCTGGTAAAAACGGTTGGGTGCAGCAACGGGACCTATCTGTATCGGTTCGAACAAAATATCGTATTTAGACATTAGCGAGTATCCACAATGAGCGCTTCACCAGACCAGGACATTATCAACGATCAGAATCCTGTGGCTTGACGAATCTATAATAAATTGTAAGCGACGCCACCAGACCTAAGGTGCAAATGGCCGCAGTTGCAAAAAAGAAATATCGATAGCCGGTTACACCGGGATAGTTATCCAACAGAACACCGCCCAAAAGCGGCATAAAAATATCAGGTGTAAAACCAACCGCCGATACAATCCCAGCCGCCGTACCCGTCACCGCCATTGGGATACCACCCTCTTCCAGCAAGGCGAAATAAATACCCCGCATCGCAAAAACTACAATTGAAGCGATCGCAACATTTAGCAACATCAGCGGGAACATCGTAGCGTTGCCAGGCATGATTGCAAATACACAAAAGCTGATAATTAATATCAGAAAAAGGTACGCGACTGACCGTGCAATCCCCAGTTTGTCAGCAACAAATCCTGCTGCCAGCGCCCCGAATGGCTTGAGCCACATTTTTCCGACACTGATAGTTGCGGCAATCGTCACACTCATCATGAAGATATCGCTGGCGTAGGAGGTAATCCTGAATGTTCCCCAATATGCACAATAGCCGGTGAGAACAACGATCGCTATCAACCAGACAACGGGCATTTTTAGTGTTTTGATAATTTCCTGCAGCCCGATCTTTGTTTTAGATTCGCTACCCTGGCCCTCATCAACTTCATCTTCCAGAGTGATCCAGGCGAGTACACCGAGTATCAGGATTAGCACAGAGAACAAAACAACCACCGTGGAAAGTGCCGTGTCACCACTTCCCAACGCTACAAACACGGCAAGAATGGCAGCGGAACTGAATACTTCCCCCAATCCCCGACCTGTCTCCAGTATCCCAAATGCTTTGCCCTGCTCATCAGCCGGTGCCCAGTTCCGGGTTACGCGGATCATTGAACCCCAGAAAAGCAGTGATATCGTGACACCCCAGAACGCGTGTAACACCAGGCTTATCTGATAACCGGGGAAGGTTGAGAAATACAATCCTGTGACACCTGTCAGCAACAAGGATAGAGAAATAAGTTTCCGCGGAGAGACCCGATCGGCCAGCCAACCACCAGGGAAATATGAAAGCAATGAGGTCACACCGAATACACTTAACAACGAGCCTACCTCGGTGTTGTTCAATCCTAGTGCATCGGCCAGTGGCTTGTAATACACCTCCTGTAAAAACGGCAGAAAAAATATGATGCCGCCCGAGAGGCTCAATACAACCATGATTAACCAGTGACGTAATTTCGACATTATTATTTTTGTCCAGGGAAATACCAGTGGTGGCAATGTTCACGTTGGGAGATATCTCAGAAGTCTAGACCAACAAATCGCGCAGGTAAATTTTTTAAGTCAATCAAAGGAAAAGCGTGAAGTGACACTAATTTTATCTTCATGTATCTGCCCGTAAGAAGTCGGCAAGACCCACAGTATCAAACGGCCAGAATAATTCCTTTTGATTGTCAGCACGCTTCAATACCGGCACATGATATAGCAAGGTCGTCTCGGGACGGAGGCGTACGTATCCTGCAGCTGAGTTTCGTGGTGACTGGCGAAGTTCGTGCGAGAGCAAACCCATGGTCCAAGCAAATACTCGCAGTATTCGCTTGCGGGTTTGCAAAGCACAATGGCCTTATTATCAAAGTCTTGTGAGTAAAATACTCAGTGAAGCGTCAAAGTTTTGCTGCCTGCTGCTCATTGAATATCACAACGGCTAGCGTAGTGTTCCCAGCATAGGCTTTGCAGAGTGAAGGTGTGGGTGTCCTGACTTATTTCTGACTTATTTTACCGGTCTTAAGGTCGGTATAGGACAGCTCAACTAATTTATTCCCAGAGCGTCTCTAAATGTCATGCTGCATAGTCCGCCATACCGACCATACGTTGTAACCAGACATGATGTGGCGGGTGTTTGCCAGGTACAATGTTTATCGCGTTCAGAACCTCTTTAAGAACGCCAGGCCGTGGCCGGTTTACGCCATACCATTCACTGCTCTCATCTCTGAGAAAGTCCATGCCATAGAGTATGTTCTCGTAGCTATGGTGATTCCACAGGCCACCAGTGTCAATTGGAGATCTGTTATCTCCAGTTCCTGTTAATGCGGCTTGAGCTATGGCAGCCTGGCCCGGGAAGAACTGATCTTCAAAATCGGAAGCCGATGGTGGCTTGATACGCCAGAAGTCCAGTTTGGCTTGCAGTCTGTCGTTGATCCTTTCCGGGCGCCCTACTTCACGCCAGAAATCTGTATCTGTACGACGGGTCAAGCAGTAATGCATATTGATGAAGTCCAGAATCTCATAGAAACGGTTCGACATAATCCGGTTAAATCGAAATGCCAGTGGCTCCATATCATCGCCATACGGGAAATGCTCAGCCAGAAGCGCACTGGCCACCTGCGCAAGGTACAGCCCGGTTGATTCAAGTGGCTCTATAAAACCTCCAGACAGGCCAATTGCTACGCAATTCCCAGTCCATGGTTGTTCCCGTCGACCCACCATGAAATCCACAATACGAGACTCCAGTGCATCTGTGTGGGAACCCTCGAATGCCCGGAGTTCTTTTTCTGCATCATCTGCGCTGATGTAGGCGCTGGAATGTACATAACCAATTGAACGCCTGTTCTGCAGCGGAATATCCCAGACCCAGCCATTGGACAATGCTGTTGCCATTGTATAGGGACGCACATAACCCAGATAATGATGTTCATAGGGAATATTAATTGTTACAGCACGATCACAGAGTAGCCACTTTGAGCAATCCGTAAATCCAACCCCGAGTTTTTTCTCAATAAGCTCAGCCGCAAATCCAGTGCAATCTATAAAAAGGTCAGCCTCCAATCGCTTACCTGACTCAGTCTTAACAGCTGCGATGTTGCCATTCTCATGCATATCGATGTCGATAACGTGATCCAGGTAAGCCGTAACACCTCTTGCTGTAGAAAAGGCATTTAAATAGTCAGCAAACTTCAAAGCATCCATGTGATAGGCATACAAGAGTGGTATCCCGGAATCTTTACTGCCAAGCATTTTAGGTGAAAGACCCATTTCACATATGACAGACTGGGCTGATACTGTATTTGTAAAAGGTAATGATCGATCACTCATCAACCATCTTCTGCCACCCTCATCACCGGGACCTGAACCATATCGGCAAAAGGGATGATGATAAAACTTGCGTTTATTGTCCAGCCAATTGACGTAACGGATCGACTGTTTAAAAGTACCGTCAACGGCTTTCATGAAATCCAGTTCATCGATGCCGATGGCGGAAAGTGTGTTGAGAATATTCGGAATCGTAGCTTCACCAACACCGATACGAGGTACATCAGGTGATTCAACCAGGCTGATTTCTGCAACCTTTTGATCACCAACATTGAGTCTTGCGTTTAAATAGGCCGCAGCTGTCCATCCCGCTGAACCACCACCAACAATTAGTACCTTTTTAGCTCCCATACCCAAATCCTCTTAAGCCAATAACTTCCCTATTCTTATTTCAATAACCTATCATGACAATACAACATTGCAACAGGGTTATTTTGCTACGCCTGTACGTCGTCAAAGCACATGGCGCCGCTTGAGCGATTTCGAAACGGTAAGAATGTCTGATTGCTATAGGCTCAAACACATAAAAGGACAGTCATGACAATCGATGCCACTACCACTAAAGGCGCCCCCATCATTTTCGATGGCTGGCGCTCGATATCCATTTCTATTTTCATGGCACTGGTTGGATACACCGTGATGGTGAGTGTTCCGGTATTGAGTACTGCCGCGGTGGAGATGCTGGGTTTCACTGAGGAACAGGTGGGAAGAGTTTGGGGAGCAGACCTGGGCGGCTTGTCGATTGGGGCTGTCATTGCTGCATTGCTGGTAGCACGAGTCAACCGGCGGCAGCTGGTTATGGCGGGCATTGTATTGACCATTAGTGCCAATGCCCTGTGTATTTTCTTTGTCGAATACGAGCAGGTGTTGTGGCTTCGTGTCGCGGCTGGAATGGGAAGCGGTATTTTCACAGGGGTTTCTGTGGCGACATTGGGAGCAACCACGAAACCGGCGCGTGCTTTTAACATGCTGTTATTCGGTTTCTCCTTTTCCGCAGCTCTGGAACTGCATTTCTTGCCCCAACTATCAATGATTCAGATTTATCTGTTTTTCATTGCCACGACCGCTGTTTGTGCCTTGTTTCTGCGCTGGCTGCCAAGCAGGCCCCTCGATGCCGAAGAACTGGCACAACAGGAACAAAACGAAGATCATCAGGAAGATTGGCACGTGCCTCGATTCCTGCCTGTCTTGTGCCTCGTCGCTGTGTGTTTTACGTACATCAATATTGGCGGCTTTTTCACTTATATCGAACTGGCTGCGCTTGCCGATGGTATCGCCCAGGACTGGGTTGGTCCCTTACTGACCTGGTCGTCATTTTTCGCACTGGTGGGCTGTGTGCTGGCGCTGCTCTGTACTCGCTTTGGCCTGTTCAGACCCCTGTTTGTATCCCTGTTCACCATGGCAGCACTTGTCATGATGCTCAGTGGCGGGATCACAGATTTCAACATCGTAGTCAGTCTGTTTAGCTTCATGACTTTGTGGACTTTTGTCGATGTTTATCAATCGGGGATGATGGGGCACATGGACCGAAGTGGGTCCCTGGTTGCACTGCTACCCAGCGTTCAGGGTTTTGGCCAATTCCTTGGCCCCAATATTGCCGCATCGATAATCGGTGCAGGCCTGGGTTACGGCACCATGTTCATGGTCAGTGGCAGTATGGCCCTGGTCGCAATGCTCATATACATTGGCATTTACTTTTATATGCATAAACGGCCATCGGTGCTGGCCGAGGCCACATAACAACCTTCTTATCGAGGGGAAGTGGAGTCGATCAAATGCAAATAGGAACAGTAGAAAGCGTCTGGCGCTATCCGGTCAAAGGAATGCGTGGTGAGGAGGTATCACATATTTATACGGCGTATACCGGTTTGATGGGCGACCGGATATACGGCGTAGTTGCGGCTGATGGCGATCCCGGGCATCCGTGGCACACCGGGCGTAACCAGGAAGAGTTTGTTCTCTACAAAGCCAGCTACAAATCGAGCGAGGAACTTCTGCTGCCGAAAAATCTGGACGCCTCATATAGTGAATGGGAACAGGGCATCGACCCTCTGTATCCAGACGCGGATGCGTTCAAGGTATCCGTAAAGACGCCCGAAGGCGTAAATTACGACGACATCGAAAGTCCAGCTTTCATAGAGGGCCTTGAAAAATTAACCGGTCGCTCGTTGCGGATTCACGTTACCCAGAGGGGCATTTTTGACGCCCGCCCGGTGTCGCTGATCTCACTGTCGACTGCTGCCAGGCTGGGCGAGGAACTTGGCATGAACATCGACAAGCGCCGCTTCAGGGCCAACTTCTATGTCGAATGGGAAAATCAGGACGATCCGTTTTACGAACTATCGCTGGTAGGCAAAACCTTGAAAATCGGTAAATGGCTGGAATTGATGATTGTTGAGCGCGATCCGCGTTGCACGATGATCACGCTCGATCCAGACACCGCTGAAGCAACACCGAAACTGTTGCAACATCTCGCCCGAAAACATGGCGGTGATGCGGGTGTGTTCGCTGCAGTCTTGCAAAGGGGACGGGTTAACAAGGGCGATCCGATCTTCCTGAAATGAGTCATGGTGAGAGTAGCAACAGGGGCGCCAGACCATCCACCAATGCCCCGGTTGAGAGTTTTCGGCTGACCCTCGATGGCGAGGACCACACCGTGCCGATCACTGCCGGTGAGACGCTGTTGCAGGCGGCGTTGGCAGTTGGAATTGACGCACCCCATTCCTGTACCCAAGGACGCTGCGGTACCTGCATGTCGTGGCTGCGGAATGGCGAGGTATCGATGGCCTCCACCCGGGCGCTATCGCAACGCAATATGGAACGCGGTTATGTACTTGCCTGCCAATCTCGACCCTGTTCTCCAGCCCCGATTTGGCTCGACTTCGATCTTTAGGAGGCATGACTGAATGAACAATGACAACGAAACAATGGCTGGTAAACAGCAATCCCTGGCTACTGTATTCCTGGCATTCCTGCGCTTGGGCTTAACTTCTTTTGGCGGGCCGGTGGCGCATATTGGTTATTTCCACGATGAATTCGTCGTGCGCCGCAAGTGGATCGACGAACGCGCCTACGCCGATCTCGTGGCGCTGTGCCAGTTCTTGCCGGGGCCCGCGTCCAGCCAGGTTGGCATAGGCATCGGGCTGTCAAAAGCGGGTTTGCCGGGTGCGGTAGCTGCCTGGATAGCCTTTACTACGCCATCCGCTATCGCTTTGATCCTGTTCGGATACGGGGTCATTACATTTGGCGACACGGTCGTGATCGGCGCCTTGCACGGGTTGAAGGTCGTCGCCGTTGCCGTTGTCGCGCAGGCCGTGTGGACGATGGCGCGAAGCCTGTGTCCTGATGCGAAACGAGCGACCCTGGCGGTGCTGGCGACCATCGCAGTGCTGGCAGTTCCCTCGCCTTTCGTTCAGGTGGGAGTGATTGTTGTCGGCGGTCTCATCGGGTGGGCCATGTTGCACTCGGATACGCCAGTGGATCATGTCGATATGGGTGCCGGGGTAAACCGTGGCGTTGCGATCTTTGCGTTGGTGCTGTTTTTCGCCGCTTTGATCGGCTTGCCGGTGTTGGCCTCGACATACCCATCCCAAACCATGGCGCTGGTCGATTCCTTTTATCGGTCCGGGTCGCTGGTGTTTGGCGGCGGGCACGTCGTTATGCCCTTGTTGCAGGCTGAGGTGGTCCCCCCCGGCTGGGTGTCGAACGACGCATTTCTGGCGGGGTATGGCGCTGCGCAGGCTGTGCCGGGGCCGCTGTTCACCTTCGCGGCCTACCTGGGAACAGTGATGAACGGCACACCAAACGGGATCATTGGCGCATTGATTTGTCTGCTGGCAATTTTCGCTTCGTCATTTTTACTGGTGATTGGCGCGATGCCATTTTGGGACGGCTTGCGCCGCATCGGTGCGGTGCAGAACGCGCTGCTGGGAGTAAACGCAGCTGTGGTTGGTTTGCTGCTCGCAGCCCTCTACGACCCGGTCTGGACCAGCGCCATTTTGTCACCCGCCGATTTTGGTCTGGCCCTGGCAGCATTCACCCTGTTGGTGTTCTGGAAGATCCCTCCCTGGCTGGTTGTGATCCTGACCGCACTTGGCGGGTGGGCGCTCCATGCAGGGCTGATGTTGTAGGCGTCTGATGACTATTAAACTCCCAACACTCATCGCAACATCCGTGATCCGCGGCAGTCAGCAGGGTGAAAGCCATGGCGGTATATACACCGTGGATTTCGAATCACAGTCCGGCGAATTGCGTGTCGACTGGAATACCAGCGATATCGATTTCGAAGGCCGTGGCGCCGATCGTGGCCTGCGTGGAATTGCCTTTGACGGTGAAGATATCTACGTGGCGGCGAGTGACGAGTTGTTTTGCTACGACCGCAACTTCCAGGTCAGGGAGTCCTATAAAAATCGCTATCTGAAGCACTGCCATGAAATCACTCGCAAAGACCGGAGGCTTTTCCTGACCTCTACCGGCTTCGACAGCATTCTCTCATTCGACCTCGACGCGGGGGTATTCGATTGGGGCTTCAGGCTGACCAAAACATATGGGCGTTGGGACGGTTACACGTTTGATCCGCGAATGGGCAGCGGGCCGGCCCCTATCAATGATTTTCACATCAATACGGTACATGTCGAGGACAGCGGCATTTACCTGAGTGGCTTACACACTCATGCCTTCCTGCACCTGAGCAAGGATTGGGAAGTCACCGAGTTTTGCAGTTTGCCACCGGGTGTCCATAACGCCCTTCGCTGGAAAGGAGGCGTTCTTTTCAACGACACCCAGAGCGATGCCGTACGCCACGTTTCGCCGGACGGCCGTCAATGTGCTTTTCGTATCAAGACTTATCCGGAAAATGAGATTGAACATGCCGGCATTGACGATTCGAAAATTGCCCGGCAGGGATTCGGGCGCGGTTTGTGTGTTGTAAGTGATCGGCTGATTGCAGCAGGTTCTTCACCTTCAACGATTACAATCTACGATACGCAGGCTCAGCAGGTAGTGGGTTCTGTCAATCTGTCCATGGACATACGCAACGCCATCCACGGCCTCGAGGTATGGCCCTGGGAAGAATGAAAAAAGGCCGGATGAACCCGGCCTTTTCTCTCTAGCTCTGGTTTATTGGGAGCTTAACCACCCCACGACTTCGTGTAGCGTATGCCCAGTTCTCGTGGGCGATTGGTATAGGCACGCTGCAGATGGGCCCGGCCATCCTGGTTGGCGGCCATACCCCACTCGAAAAGCCCGCTGTCGATCGTGTAAATCGCCCGCTCGTCGGTGAAATTGTTGAGGAACATAGAGACCTCCCAGCTTTGACCACGAATTCCCACACGAATATCAAAGATGGAATATGAAGGCGTTTTGAACTGCGGGTTCGGGTCATCAAGCCCTCTCGCCTCGAGAACGTTGAAGGAGCTACCCGTGTACGAACCTTGTAATCGGGAGAAAAACTGCGTGCCACCAAACCAGTCGACTTCACTGACGTAATCCAGCCAGGCAGAGCCCTTCGTCTTGGGAGTCACAGGTAGCCGCAGCCCTTTGGTAATGTTGTCTTCGCCGTCTCCGTTCAGGTCGATGGTGGTATCCGTTTCGGCTTCATTGAACTCGATATTGCCGCCGAATACCCAGTTTTCGCTAATCGCATAGTCCAATTCAACAAACAATCCGGTGATATGTGCGTCGCCCGCATTCGCGACAACCTGCTGCCACGGCTGACCGCAGACCCCGGCAATTGCATCGTTCGCGTCGGGGCAGGGAGTATTTGACGGGTCAACCAGTTCAAGCTGGTAGCCATCCCAGGTCATGTGGTAGAACGTGGCATTGAGACGGCCTTTGCCATTGGCGAAGCCCGAGCGATAACCAATCTCATAATTGTCCATCAGATCGGGTAAATAGTTGACCGGGAAGAATGGTTGACCGCGCGCACGATTAATACCGCCGGGTCGTGCACCCTGCGTATACAAGGCATAAATCCTTTGATCGTCAGCAAAGGACCATGCCAGGGAAATCTTGGGAATAAACTCTTTATCTTCCTGCTCATGCGACGGAGGGTGGCCAAATTCCAGGCGAAATTGCCTGGAATTAGAATCACCAGGATCCGGCTCGCCATTCAGACCGATGTCACCCGGGTGATCGACAAAGAAGATGTTGTTATTGGTGCGCTCGAAATAGCGCCCACCCAGAGTGAGATCCCAGGCGTCGTTGATGTGCCAGGTGAACTCGCCAAACACGGCTGTCTGCTCAAATTCGGTGGTGTTATCAGAGTACCAGTGCGAAGTTGCCTGCGGGTACGTCGCCGCTGAGCCATAATAGTTCGACCAATACCATTCCCAGTAATCCAGCGAAATGGAATTCTGGTAAAGATTCTGGCTGCCATCACCACCCGTGGTCGGCGTCGCGAAAGGGGCCTGCCAGGAATCGTTAGCGTCTTCGTAATAGAAACCGGCGATCCAGTCAAATCTGTCGCCCTGGTGGGAAAGCCGGATTTCCGTCGTGAACTTGTCCTGTTGCGCCGGGTCGTAGTAGGAACTGAAAAAGTCACTGTCAACTCTTTCTCCCATGCAGTAAACCGGCCACCATACAACGTAGTTGGTATCCGGGTTTTTCCAGTAGTACGGCAGATAGTTCGCTGTATAACCTGCGGTGTAGTTCTGACAATAACGCTGTCCATAGTAGTGTGCATAGGCGGTGATGTCGTACAGAGCTTCAATTTCACGATCAAAGTAATTGACCGCGCCAACCAGTTGCGCGAAACCGAGATCGCCCTCGATCACCATGGAATACATCTGGTACTCGTCATCGCGGTACTCTTTGTGGAATCGAACGGTTTGTAAATCACCGACGAACGGATCGAAATCGTTTTGGGCGCCCCCTTGGGTGTTCTGTGTTAAAGCGGTAAACGTCGCTCGCCACTTTTCATTGATTTCCCATGCAAGAATGGCCCTGGCGCCATAGATATCGGCATCGTTCCAGTTCTTCTCCAAAGACTTCGAATTATCCAGCGTACCGAAACCGGCCGGATAAGTGGTCGCGCCGGTAAGAGGAGCTGAAAAAGGAATTGCAGGTTCGTTGGGTGTATGACCAAATACGTTATCGATATAGCCGCCGTCGCGATCACTGAAGCCAACCAGGCGCAATGCCAGTTTGTCTTCCACCACAGGAAAGTTCAAGACGACCGAAGCGCGGTAACTCGCGTCGCTTTGCGAGCCCCCCCGAAGCTCAAAATCAACTACTGATTCGAATTCGTTCATCACCGGCTTGTTGGTGATGATACGCAGGGTGCCGGCCTGTGCATCGGAACCGTACAGGGTTCCCTGCGGGCCCGAGAGCGCTTCTACTCTCTCGATGTCGACCATGCGTATATCGGGCTGGCTACCGGTCGTTGTTACCGAAATTTCGTCCAGGTAAACCGAAGACGTTGACTGTGCAATAAACCCTTGCCCGGTGATCGCGCCACGAAATACGATCGTACTCGAGCCCGCACCGAAAGTGAGCACATTCATCGAAGGAATGAAACGCGAGTAATCCTCCATTCCCCTGGCACCCATCGCGGCCAGTGATTCGGCCGTGAGCGCCTGAACCGTTGCTGAGATGTCCTGCACTCTCACGACGCGCTTGGTCTCGGCAACAATGACTTCCTCGAGAAGATAATCGTTATCGTCGCTCTGGGCCCAAGGCTGTTGGGTTGGAGTTATCGCCGTTGCAATCGCGCCGGCAAGGGGTGTGAGTAAGTTCTTTTTGCTACTTTCCATGCGTTTTTTCCCCAGTCTGTCTACGTTATTCTGGTCGGTATCAGCATGCAGTAACCTATTTACTCGAGTACGGAGTTCCTGACAGGTTAATGCAGCCAGTTTCCAGCCCTTTTTACCAATCGAATCCCCTGCCACAAGGACAGGAGCGCGAAATTTTGCTCTAATTATTTCGGTAAATTGTGCACAAGGCTACAGTACTGGTTCCAGTATTTCAATCAGTTCTCCCAGGTGGTCTTCGTAATTACGCCACAGATTTACAGAGGTAGAGTAAATGGGTTGGCGCACCTGTTCTGAACTGGCTGTTTTCACGGCCCGTTCGGTTTCATGGAACCGCAGGCAGTTTTCCTCGAACGGCAGACTGCAAAAATCGAGAATCCTCCTGACCTGGCCCCCAGGTCTCCGACAACGTCTTCGTAGCGGACATCCAGCGTAAAACCCGGTGTAACCCGGCTCCAGTGCTCCATCAGACGGTGATACTGCAGGTAGTATTCCCCCAGTTCAGTGAGGTCGTAGCTGAACGGCTGACCACTTGCGAAAAGCTGCTTATAAGTTCCAAAACAACTGTCGAGCGGGTGGCGCATGGCGTTGATGATCTTGGCGCCGGGCAATGCGACACGCAGGAGGCCGATAAAAATGAAATTATTCGGGTTCTTGTCGATGAAGTACGGTGCACCCAGGCGAAACTTGCGCGTGGATTCAATGTAATCGCTCCCGATTTCCTTCCAGTTATCCGCCGACAGCTCGGGCAGACTTTCCGGATAACGCAGCCGCTTCTTACTGAAGCGGCGAATCCTTTTCGCCACCCGGGGAAGGTCACCCAGTTCAAAAGTGCCATCGACCAGGCTGTGGCTGGCCAGAATCTGTTCGATCAGCGTGGAACCTGATCGTGGCAGGCCAACGATCAGGATAGGCGAATCGTCGTCGTTTCCCATGCCTTCACGCTGGCGGATGAACTCTTCATCCATGATCTCTATGATCTGGTCAATACCGGTTTCCATTTCGACCGGATCATAAACTTCAGACTCTCTGCGCAGTTCGTTGCATTGCTCGAAATGCGCAAATGCCTGGTCGAAATCCTTTCGAGCTTCATTTTCCAACCCCAGGGCGTTGTGGATTTCCACGCGGGATTTATCCTCTAGCCGATTGTCTTCCAATAGCGCATGCATGGCTGTCACTTCGTGCTCTTCAAAGTTGAAAGTCTTCAGGTTCGCAAGGCTCCAGTAAGCCTCGGTGTGGCCCGGTTTGACCGCAATGGTTTTGCGATACATTGCCACGCTTTCATTCTGCCGGCCGACTGTTTTAAGGTGGTGCCCCATGGAGCACATGGCGCCCGACCTGTTGGGTGAAATTTCCAGAGCTCGCCGATAAGCGTCTATGGCTTCTTCGTGCCGGCCCATCGATCCATAAACGCTTGCAATCAACATGTGTGTCTCAGCTTTATCCGGTGCCATTTCAAGCACCTTCGAAGCACAGTCCAGGGCTTCTTCGAGTTTCTCCCGTTCACGCAGCACGTTGACCAGGTCGATCCAGATGCGACCGTAGTCCGGTGCAATAGATGCCGCGTGACGAAGGAATACTTCCGCGTCCTTGTAGCGGTTCTTCCCGGCCGCCACGCCTGCGAGCAACCTGGCTGCTTCGACATGATCAGGATCCTTTTTCAAAATGTTGCGATACGTCTGTTCCGCTTCCTTCTGCTTGCCTGCCCTGTGCAACTCCCCGGCGTGTCGGATCTCACTCTCATACGCCATCTTTCTGCCCGGACTCTCCTTTCCTTCAGCTTGCAGCGACGTTTGCGGTGCGCCGTCGCCTGGTTCACGCGCCTGCTCGATTTTTTTCTGAACAAACGAACGCGTCGGATCAAGCCGCATTGCCTGCTCGTAGGCCTTGATCGCAGCCTCCGGATCTTCACGTAGCAGTAACAAGTCACCATGCAGGTCGTGCGCCAGGGCAAAATCCGGGTGCTGACGGATGACTTCATCGATCAGCCGGTTGGCGGCATCGAATTGCCGGAGAACCAGGTTTGCTTTGGCTGCGAGACACATCAGGTTGGCGTCGCCGGGGTAATCCCGCAGGGCGGCCTCGCAGGCTGACACAGCATTGTTGGTGTTCCCGGATTTGAAGTGTCCGAGCGCCTCTTCATATCGAAGTCTCTGTAGGGGTTCAGTGGAAATGGTTCGCTCCAGCGATTGGTTCCAAAACAGAAGTTCACCACAGAGTCCCGGCAATTTCCAGTTTCTTAAATATGGCATCATAGGACCCGGGCACGTGCATCAGAGTAGGAATCCCACGTTTTGACGAATTTCAGAGAAGCAATTTATACTAAGAATTTCGTTTTGACAGCGGAATGTTTCCTGCGGCCAGAAACGAATGCCGAGGCTATTCGCCAACAGGCGGATGTATTGCGTGATTCCGTTGATGCAGTGTTACTGACCGACAATCAGCACGGCCAGTTGCACATGTCAAGTCTCGCGGCAGCCAGGCTGATGCTGGACAACGGCATCGATCCCGTCATGCAGCTCAACTGTCGTAACCGCAATCGCATTGCGCTCCTGGCAGACCTGCTCGGCGCCTCGGCGCTCGGTGTGACCAGCCTGCTCCTGGTGCGTGGTGACCGGGTGCCGGATGGATTCGATCCACGCCCAAGGCGGTATTCGATGTTAAGGCGAAGGAGCTGATTGCTACTGCCTCAGCAATGAATGAGGATGAAAGACTGTCGTCTCCGGCTTTCTTCATTGGAGGCGTGGTGACTCCGCACGGCCCCAAGCCCGGCTGGGTGCCCACCAGGATGATCGATAAGGTGAACTCAGGATTGCATTTTGTCGTAACACATCTGTGCATGGACTGTCAGTTACTGCGTGACTATGTGAGTCACCTGATAGGGAACGAACTGACCAGGCGTGTTGCGGTAATCGTCAGCACGGCAGTCTTGTCATCCGCGGAAGACGCATTGTGGCTGCGCAAGCACAGGCCGAACGCGTCAATTCCGGACTCACTGGTGAAAAGACTTCAGTCAGCCGCGAACCCCAAGCAAGAAGGTGTAGCGATCTGCAGCGAACAACTGGCTGAATTTTCAACCATCCCCGGCATTGTTGGTGCAAATATAATGGTGTCGACCGATTTGGAGATGATTCCGGAAGCCATCAGTCAAGCTAAACTGGACGAGCAATAGTTTCGCATGCAAAAGCCCATGACCTCGCAGCAGTTAGTCAAAGATGTCTTTCGCCTGGTCCGTTCCGGTCAGCTTGAACTGGCGGAACAAGAGTGTGCTTCCATGCTCGTCAATCATCCGCGAGACGTCAATATCATTGGCCTGCACGGTGCGATACTGCTCAAGCTGGGAAACAGGGAAATGGCACAACAAGCCCTGCAGAAGGCTGTAGCCCTGGAGCCTGAATTCGCCAAGCCACATGAAGACCTGGGCAGGTTATTCCTGATCAGGAAAGAACCCGAAAAAGCGGCCCACCACTTTTCGCAGGCCATTCGACTCGATGGCGGCCAGGCCGCCGCTTACAGCGGCCTGGCCAGTGCTCTGGCGCAACTGGGCAGATCAGCCGAGGCCAAGGCTGCCCATCAGCAGTTTATCGAGCGGTCACCTGTCGCCAGCAAATTACTTGAAGCAGACCAACTGCTGCGTGACGATGACAGCCCGGGGGCGGAGCGGCTGTGTAATGATCTGCTGAGAAAAGAGCCGGAGAACACCCAGGTACTGCGCATGCTGGCCCGCATTGCGAGCGATGACGGCAGATTCGTTATTGCCGAAAGACACCTGCGGCGTGTTATCGAGCTGTCACCCAATGAGTATTCGCCACACACCGAGTTGGGCCGGTTTCTTCTCGAACAAAGCCGCTTTCCAGAGGCCATCGAGATGTTCGAACACGCGACCTCGTTGAATGACAGCATGGCGGATAACTTTCGTTTTCTTGGGGACGCTCTGGCCGTGATCGGCAGGTCAGCCGAAGCGCTGACATCTTATCAACGCGCACTGCAATTGCAGCCCGAAGATCCACAGGCGCTGGCGGGACAGGGGCATATGTCGCGCATTGCCGGCGACAGGGCCGATGCTGTTGCATCGTATGAAAAGTGTACTGCGGTGCAACCAAAGTTTGGCGATGCCTGGTGGAACCTTGCGAGCATGAAGGGCTATCGACTTTCAAATGAACAGGTACAGACGATCCGCAGCCAACTCACATCAGATGACCTCAGCACCGATTCTGAAGTCGGTATGCGCTTCGCCCTGGCGAGGGCATCGGAGGCACGGGGAAATTTCGATGAGGCCTGGCGGGAGTATTGTCTGGGGAATTCCCTGAAACGCGAACATATAAACTACGACCCGGTACAAACCGAGGTGACGCACGACGCCATCATCAAACAGTTTACCGGTGAATTCCTGGGTCGCGAGAGGCCGGACACGATTTCGCAGCACACGCCGATCTTTATCCTGGGCATGCCGCGGTCGGGTTCAACGCTGATTGAGCAGATCCTGGCGAGTCACAGCATGGTCGAAGGTACAGGGGAATTACCCTATGTTGTCATGCTGTCCTCATCGCTGGGGGGGCAGCGCTCGGACGGGCTGCGTTACCCGGAGGTGATATCCGAACTGACTGAAGTGCAACTCGAGTCGCTCGGCAAGGCCTATCATTACCATTCGAGTGTCCATCGCAAGCAGAACCTGCCCTTATTTACGGATAAAATGCCGGCCAATTTTTCACATGTCGGATTAATCCATATGATGTTGCCGAATGCGAAAATCATTGATGCACGACGGCATCCAATGGGCAACTGCGTCGCGAATTTCCGCCAGTTGTATGCGCAAGGAAAGAACCAGAGTTATGATCTGGTCGAACTGGCCGAATACTTCCTCGAGTACATCAGGATCATGGACCACTGGCAGGAAGTCCTGCCTGGCAGGGTGCTGCGTGTGGATTACGAGGAGGTGGTGGCAGACCTTGACGGACAGGCCCGGCGGCTGCTCGAATTTTGCGAATTGCGGTGGGAAGACGCGTGCCTGGACTTCCACAACAACCCCCGGCCCGTGAACACCGCGAGCGCCGAGCAGGTGAGGGAGCCCTTGTACACCGACGCCGTTGATTTCTGGAAACACTACGAGCCGCAACTCGAACCCATTCGGGAAATACTGGAACCGGTTTTATCCCGCTAGGGGGCTGCGACTTCAATCGGTCAATGCGCCATATTGCGCAGCGGCTTGACCTGCAGCTCCCACTCGGCATGATCAGCCGGGCCGCTGGGGCCAATTTTTTTTCTCGCCTGGTCCAGCAAATCACCGGGGCTGTAGGCTTCACCGTTTTTGATAACCAGCTCAATATTATGGGTTGTCTTGATGTCCTCAAGTGGGTTGCCTCGGACAACAACAAGATCGGCCAATTTACCCACTTCGACGGAACCCAGCTTCTCATCCACACCCAGCGCCCTGGCACCGTTGATGGTAGCCGCTTTGAGAACGTCTGCGGCAGGTATTCCTGCGTAAACCATTGCCATCAGCTCGCGATGGTAGGCAAAGCCCGGTAGCATTGTGGTGTAAACCGGTTCGTCGGTTCCGATGACCAGCAGACCAGCACCGCCGGCCTGGTGAAACTTTCGTAATTCAAGCAATCGCTGTGCAAACTCAGCCGGGTCGGATTCTGGCGGTGGCGGGCCGCGTTTGTTCAGCAACTGCTGCGCGTAGGGTGTGAAATACTGTGCTTCGTCTGTCCAGACCATGCCCGGCAAATCTGCACGAAGATTAATGCTGCCGTACATTTGCAGGTTTGCATCGAAAAACACTTGCTGTTTGAGCAGTAAATCGATGACCTCATCCATTTCCGAACTGCGGGGACCACCGTTGCCAAGCGTGATGTTGTGCTCCAGCCGATCCAGGCCCATTGATATCGCTACACGCGGATCAACGTCATAACCGCCGGAATAGTTGGATAAGTGTCCGGTCGTGGTCATATCGCGTCGGTGCGCCTGATCAATTAAAACTCGAGTTTCTTCTGGAGTAGCCTGCTTGATCTTGATGCTGCTGACGCCCCTGTCCGCCCAAAAATCCACCTCTGCGCGTATTTCAGCTTCCGAGATATCGTTGGGCCAGCCTATGCAGTCATCAGCAGCCGTTTTAACCTGGTATTCACATCGGAATCCCCCCATGTAAGGGCCGGATGCGAACAGGCGCGGACCGATTTCTTCGCCACTGTCGATCTTATCGCGCTGGTCCAGTACACGCTGTGGATAAAACTCACCGGCGGACCAGGTCGAAGTCACACCATTGGCCAGGAAAATAATGCCGGTGTACCGGACTTCTTCTACCCTGCCCTGGTCGACAAGATCGTAATTATAATGCGCATGAAGGTCGATGAAGCCGGGCAGAATCGTCGCCTTGGAATCCAGTTCAACGACGGGTGCTCCTTCGGAAAATTCCATTTCTGATAATGAACCGACCGCGACGATTCTGCCGTTCCGGATCAAAATGCCCGGATTTGTCCTTAGCTCACTGGTCGTACCATCAAACAACCACCCCCCGACAATGACCAGTTCATTTTGAACAGGACCGGTCCACTGGGCATTCCCCTGGTTGGCAAACAGGCACATGAGCGCAAACGCTGAAACCAGTTGTATCCACAAAACCGAGAGATGACTCATGACTTCTCCAAATCGCATATTTCTTCGTCAGCAGGATTATAACTTCAATTGTTAGGGATGGTTGTTTTCACAAATCACGAAAATCTGGGGGCAAGTCTGTGCCTGCGGAAAGCGCATTCAACCACCTTAGTCTCTGCTTCCACATTTTTGCGATCAACCCAGGGAGTGATCCAGGGCTCCATGACATCCAGGCGATCCTGCCACGTATGTCGACGCGCACCGCGGCATAGCCGTGTCCGGCGAAATAGGGGTGAATGGCTTCATCTCGGGCTGCCGTCCCGTCCCGGGTACAGTAGGGAATATACTCAAGCCTGGTTGGTTCAATTGCGCGGATCGCGGTATCCGAATCAAGTTGGCAGCAGAGGGCCAATTCTTCCTGATTCAATTGCATGCGGGTAGTTTACGAAATTAGGTCAGCGGCCGCAAACAGAATGTCGGGTGCTTCTGCATTGGAAATACTTCCTTCTGTCATCGTTCCTGTGTCAAACTGTGACTACAGTATTTTCGAGATCACACACTGTGAATGATAGTTTCCCTGGTCCTAAAACACGCGCGGCACTTGAACGCGGCATTCCACTTTTTAAAAATGGTTTGAGGTTCGATGCTGAAATGGAGCGAGCCGGACAGCGCGGGTTTCGCCCGGTACGGCAAATCGTTATCGACAAGGCCCAGGGCGACTTCGTCTGGGACCTGGACGGCAAACGCTACATCGATTTTCAGAATGGTTGGGCGACAAACCCGCTCGGCAACTGTCATCCCGAGATTCTTGAGGTTGTAGAGGCAGCCAATCGACGGTTTGGCTTCCATTATGACCACCCATTGCGCTACGAACTGGCCGAAATGCTCGCAGACATTATGCCGGACAGGGCACTGCCGCGAACGAATTACGAGGTATCAGGTACTGAGGCGGCCGAAGCCGCTGTCCACCTGGCGCTCACGCACACGAAGCGGCGCTATATCATTACATTCAGTTCTTCCTACCACGGCATGGGGCTTGGCACCAAGGTCTTGAGCGGGCTCGATGGCAGCTACAGCACTTATCTCGAGGGCTGGGGCGGCGGCGTTATCAAGGCGCCTTACCCATACAGTGAGCGAATTCCGGCCGGGATGAGCGAGGATCAGTACACCGAGTATTGCCTTTGGTACCTCGATAACCACATTCCCTCCTGTATCGCGGCACGTGACAACATCGCAGGTATTCTCATCGAGCCGGGTCTGGCCGAAGGCGGCAACTGGATTCCGTCAACACACTTCCTGAGTGGTATTCGCAACATCTGTGATGAAAACGACTGGTTGATGATCTCTGACGAAGTTTTAACGGGGTTGGGTCGTACGGGCAGGATGTGGGGCATCGAACACTATGACGTCGTACCCGATATCCTCGTGTATGGAAAGAACCTGTCTGGTGGCATTGCGCCGCTGTGCGGAATTTCCGCGCGCGACGAAATCATGGGTGACAACACTGATTTCAGATCCGGCTCGACATTCGCCGGGACGCCTGCGGGGTGTGCGGCGGCGATCAGGACACTGCAAATCTTCGAACGGGAGCATATCGTGGCGCAGGCTAAACGGCTTGGCAATATCGCAGCCGGTATCATGCGTGAATGGGAAACGTACACTATAGTGCGCCAGGCACGTGGTAACGGCCTACTGCTCGGTGTGAGTTTCGGCAAGCCCCAATCCTCAGCCATCGACGAAAAAGACTGGTGGACGGCGCGGGCCGTTCGCGGAAAGATGCTCGAGAACGGCGTATGGGCGATTTCCGATCGCCAAGACACGATTCGAATGTATCCGGCACTCAATATGGAGGAATCTGTGCTGCGTGAAGGACTTGAGGTTATGGAAGACGCTATCCGGCACGTCGAGAAACACGGGCACACAGAAGGCGATACGGTAGCGCACCCAAGTGGCAATTCGGGCTTTTAATTAATGATTTGCCTAACCGTTACTCAAAGGCTAACCCGGAATTGATCGACGCAAACGCTTTTAGCGAAGACAAGAGAAAACCACGCCTGGAAGATTGAAGCACGCAACAAGCGAGTTAGAATAACTCGCTATGAAATGTACGACTTCGTGGGACGATTTCACAATTTGTGTTGGCTGATGATCCTGAGAATCGTTAAGGAGTATTGAGCGTTTTGCAAAGCGCCACATTGTCATTGGTCAGGCGTTGTATCGGTATGGAGTCTTCGCGGTTGATCGATGGAATGTTGTAGGTGACGATACCTTCATGGCAGTTAGCAAACTCCACTGTCAGCGTACCGTCCGGAACATGGCTGACCTCGGGAACAGGCGAGTCGAAAATACCGCCTGATGTGATATCTATATTCAGTTCGGCCGTGTCGCCGTCGTAAGAACCCAGGGCGGTAAACCATCGATGTTCCGCTGCACCGAGAACGGCCTCGACCGAAGAATCCGGCAATTCCACTTCATAAGTGAACATGACGACAAACATCTTCTTGATCACCGGAAATACAATGATGAAAAACCCCTGGCCGGCTGTGGCCGGGCTGTACCAGGCATCGTTGATACCGGCATTGATACTGAATGGGAGCGCTTCGCTGAGCGTGATGTCGGCGCAACTGACGTAGTCCTGGTGGATGACCTGCATGATCGCTTCACCCTGCAGCTGTACGGGCAGAGTGACCGTCATCTGGTAAACACCGTATTGAGGTGCGGCTATCATCCCCAGCTTCTGGCTGGAAACGAAGTTGTCAAAACTGATGAAAACTTTGGTATTCCTGGAGTGCTGTTGCGAAAGATTGAATGTGATCTCAACATCGGAGCCGGCGGGGTAAGTTGCCACTGAGGCGCCAGCAGGTTTTCCGCCGCATGGCTGCTCGGTCAGGCCCGCGTCGGGCGTTCGTGGCTCAGGGTCTATCAGGGTGATATGGGAGTGTGCCGGGGTAGAGGCCATCAGCGCTGCCAGCAAAAGCATCTTGGCGTGCGTAGTCGATAATCGGACAATACCGTGCATGGTCATGGCCTCTCCCGGCCTGCGCTCAAATATCCACATAGAATATATGACCTCCAACGATGTGATTGTATTACGCCCGATGTTTTAATTTGCACCCAAAACACGGGCACACAAAAGGCGATACGGCAGCACACCCAAGTGGCAATTCGGGCATTTAGCTAATGATTTGCTTAAACGCTGGGATTTGCTTAATCGTTGGTCAACAGCATAAGCCGGAATAAATTGACCGAAGAGAGCTAGTGTAGTGTCCTATATTAAGTGGCGATTAAGAGCCCCACAAAAGTTTCAAGTCAAGGCGCAGCCTGCAGTTAATGGCCGCCCCCTTAACAAAGGCTGTAACGCAGGATTGAAGCTTTTGTGGGGCTCCCTTCGGGCGCGACGAGAAGGCATCATCTGCTGTGTTGCGCCTCTTGGGAAGGACCCAGCCATTCCCTGCGAGACCCGCCTTGCAGCTAATACCTTCTCGTCACGCTTAATCGTCACATAATATAGGACACTACACTGTATGGCAGCCCGTATCATAGCTGTAGCGAACCAGAAGGGGGGTGTAGGCAAGACCACCACCTGTGTCAACCTGGCGGCCGCTTTTGCCAGCATGAATTACCCGGTGGCTCTGCTGGACCTGGACCCGCAAGGCAATGCCACGACCGGCTGCGGCATCGATCCGCGCAAGTTAATGGTTTCCGCTTGTGTAGTTCTACTTGGCGAACGCAGCTTGCAGGAAACTTTTCTGCAGCCCGAGGGGCTGAAATTCGATCTCCTGCCGTCCAATGGCGACCTCACCGCCGCGGAAATATTCCTGCTGCAGCAGGATGAGCGTGAATTCGCCTTGAAACGGGCGCTTGAGCCGGTGCTGGCGCAATATACCTGGATTTTCATCGACTGTCCGCCGTCGCTGAATATGTTGACCCTGAACGCCCTGGCCGCCGCTGACAGCGTGTTGATCCCGATGCAGTGTGAGTACTATGCTCTTGAGGGTCTGAGCGCCCTGTTGAATACCATCGAGCAGATCCGTTCCGGCATAAACCCGAATCTCGAAATCGAGGGTCTGCTGCGCACCATGTATGATGGCCGTAACAATCTCGCCACTGCCGTATCGGACCAATTGTTCGAGAATTTTGGAGACCGCGTTTACCGGACACTCATCCCCCGCAATATTCGAGTCGCCGAGGCGCCCAGCTACGGGCTGCCCGTCTTGTTGTACGATCCGCTATCCAAGGGCGCAGTGGCTCACCTGGCGCTGGCGGGAGAGATGCTGCGCCGTTATGAAAAGAAAGAAACTGCTTGAAGAAATAACTTAGGGACAGACAGATGACTGCAAGAAAAAAGCCCGCACTTGGACGCAATCTCAGTTCGATGTTAAGCCAGACTACCTTGAGGCATGTTACGGAGCGCGCTTCAGGCGAGGAACTCAGGCAGCTTCCGCTTGACGTCATTCACCCTGGGCGATATCAGCCCCGGTCGGTTTTTGATGAAGAAAAGCTGGAAGAGCTGGCCGCTTCCATCAGGGCGCAGGGTGTAGTGCAGCCGATCGTGGTCCGGGAAACAGACAACGGTCAGTTCGAGCTGATAGCCGGTGAACGCCGCTGGCGGGCAGCCCAACTGGCGGAAATTGATGCAATACCTGCGGTCGTGCGGGATGTTACGGACGAAATAGCGGTTGCGATATCGCTGATTGAGAACATTCAGCGGGAAGACCTGAATCCGCTGGAAGAAGCAACGGCCCTGCGCCGCCTGATCGATGACTTTCAGATGACACACCAGGAAGCGGCCGATGCCGTGGGCCGGTCGAGAGCCGCCGTTTCCAACCTGCTGCGTTTGCTCGAACTGGTGCAGGAAGTAAAGGACATGGTGGATGTCCGTTCCATTGAAATGGGCCATGCACGGGCTTTGTTGTCGCTGGATGAGGAGCTCCAGGTCGAGGCAGCGCGTGAGGTAGTCAACAAGAAACTCTCGGTGCGGGAAACGGAAATTCTGGTGCGGCGCCTGCTTCATCCCAAGCAACGGACCGGGCGCAGGATCGATCCGGACATCCTGCGCTTGCAGAACCGTCTTGGCGAGGACCTGGGCGCTAAAGTCAGAATTCACCATTTGGCTTCCGGCAAGGGAAAGCTGGTCATCTCCTACAACAATACGGATGAGTTCGAGGGCATTCTGGAGCGGCTCAACCTCTCCGAGTAGGTGGGCAATTCATTGCCCACCGATTGTTCTTATACCGCATTGCCGCGGCTCATTAGAGAATGCTAAAATAGCCGGTCTTTGTCCGCATTTTGTTCCGGTGTCTTGGTCCCGGGCTGACCGAGGTCAAGGATTTGAGTCGTCCAGAAAGGTAAATTGAGCGCTGGGCCATTCGATTTGAATTCGAGTGGGCCATGTTGCCGGAGGCAGCGATGAACCAGGTTCCGCCGGTTGATTCGACCGGGACCAATTTGGCCGGGGAGCCTGAGAATCCAGTCCCTGGTTATGGTCTTGTTGGCCCTGGTGTTGTTACTGGTGAGTCCGGTGGCAGCTTATTCATCACTGTTCGGTGGCCTTGCGGTGTATGTGCCGGGGTTGATCTTTACCCTTTCTGGTGGTGCGCAAAATAGGTGGCGACAGTGCCGCGTTCCTGGGCACGGCAGCTTTGGCCGAGTTCGGCAAACTGGCGCTGACCGGCCTGTTGTGTGCGGTGGTGTTCATTTGGGTGAAGCCACTGGCGGCCGGGTATTTTTTCCTCGGGCATGATCAGTGTGTTGATCGCGGGCTGGGCCGGATTGGCCCTGGCGTTCCAGGGACGATAGGTTTTTATAGTATGCACTTGAATTTCGAGTAATTTGGACACACCTTCCCGGGTGGGCGGCAAAGCCGCCACTCCATCGGAAAAAAACGCAACAATAAGCAGGATTTGGTAGGCAGGATTTGGAATGGCTGGCGGTAGCGAAAACATCACCCAAACTGAATACATCAGGCATCACCTCCAGAATCTGACCTTTGGTCAGCATTCAGATGGCAGTTGGGGCCTGGCCCATTCGGCCGAAGAAGCCCAGGCCATGGGTTTCTGGGCATTCAATGTGGACACCCTGTTTCTGGGCCGTGTTGCTGGGCGCCGCTTTTTACTTCCTGTTCCGCAACGTGGCCAAGAAAGCCAACTCCGGCGTACCTACCCGGTTTCCAGGCTGCGATCGAGCTCATTGTCGAGTTCGTCGACAACAGCGTCAGGGAATCCTTTCACGGCACCAGTAAATTCATTGCGCCACTGGCGCTGACCCTGTTTCGTTTGGGTTTTCTTCATGAATTTCATGGATTTGATCCCGGTTGACTGGCTGCCGTGGCTGGCCACATCCGCAGGAATCCACTACCAGAAGGTGGTGCCGACCACGGACGTGAACGCCACCATGGGCATGGCCATCACGGTGTTCATCCTGATCATCTACTTTCAGCATCAAGATCAAGGGCATAGGTGGCTTCATCAGCGAGCTCACCGGGCAGCCGTTCGCTTCGAACAGCGTCGCCGGCAAGATCGTGTTTTTCATCCCCAACCTTTTACTGGAACTTGTCTCGCTGGTGGCCAAGCCGGTATCGCTGGGTCTGCGGCTATTTGGCAACCTGTACGCGGGGGAACTGATTTTCATCCTGATCGCGATGATTTTTACCGCGGGGACCGGTTTCGTGGCCAGCGGCCTGAGTTCGCTATTCGGTGAGCACATCCCGGCCTGGTTCTGGGTGGTCGCGACCGCAGCCGTGTATTCGTCACGCTGTGGCTGAACCTGAAGGGTAAACTCGGCACCAGGAGAACACTCTGGCTGCTGTTGGCGGAAATGCTGCTGGTTGGCGGCATGGCTTTCCTGGGCGGGCAATTGCTGCACTTCGGCTGGGCGGTTTTCCACCTGCTGATCGTAACGTTGCAGGCCTTCATTTTCATGATGCTGACCATCGTGTACCTGAGCATGGCTCACGAGCACCATTGATCGATATTCAGGGTTGGCAGCACTTTATAACAAGTTACAGGTAGTTTTTATTAAATGATTTTTTTGGCAAATAATCTCTGAGAACGGGAGTTATCGATGGAAATTGTAATTGGAATGACCGCTATCGCCGTGGCACTGCTCATCGGCCTGGGCGCCCTGGGTGTTGGTATCGGCGTTGGCATTCTTGGCGGCCGCCTGCTGGAAGGCTCTGCGCGTCAGCCTGAATTGGCGCCGATGCTGCAGGGTAAGTTCTTCCTGGCCATTGGCCTGCTGGACGCTGTTGCGATGATCGGTGTGGGTATTGCGCTGTTCTTCACATTCGCAAACCCATTTGTCGGTCAGTTGGAAGCAGCCCTGAAGGCGGCCGGCGGGTAATTGTGGCCTCCGGCAGGTAAGCAAGGCCGCCGACTGGATCCCACCCGGCAAGCCGGGCAGGTAAACAAAACCATCTGAACGAGGTAAGGCATGAATATCAATGCCACTTTAATTTTGCAGTCGATCGCGATGATGATCTTCGTGTGGTTCTGTATGAAGTTCATCTGGCCGCCGCTGATGAAGGCGATGGATGAAAGGCGGGAACGCATAGCCGAGGGACTGGCGGCTTCAGACGAGGCCGAGAAAGAGCTCGCGGCAGCGAAAGTCAAAGTCGATGAACAGATTCATGAGGCGCGTGACAGGGCCAGCGAGATTGTCGAGCAGGCCAACCAGCGTCACACGCAGATTCTCGACCAGGCCAAGGACGACGCACAAGCAGAGCGTCAGCGCCAGGTAACTGCAGCCGAGGCCGATATCACCCAGGCAGCCAACCAGGCGCGTGAGGACTTGCGTTCTTCGGTCGCCAGCCTGGCCGTGCTGGGCGCCGGCAAGATCCTGGAAAAAGAAATCGACCCGCAGACACACCGCGAGTTACTCGACAAGTTGATCGCTGAAATATGAGCAGCCTGACGACTTTGGCGCGACCCTACGCGAAAGCGGCATTTGAACTGGCACAGGGCGGCAAGGAACTGGCCGCTTGGGATGACATGCTGACCCTGGCAAGCGTGATCGCCAGTGAGGAGTCCGTGGCCGGCCTGCTGGAAAGTCCGCATGTTGGCGCCACGCGCGTGGTCAAACTACTGGTTGACATCGGGGGTGAGCGCTTCAACGAAAAGTTCAGGGATTTCATCTCGGTGTTGGGTTCCAATGGCCGCTTGCCTCTGCTGCCGGAAATCACCGTGCTGTACCGCCGTATGCGTCAGAAAGCGGAGAATCGACTGCTTGTGCGGGTAGTGTCCGCCGTGCCGCTGGAAGAAGGCCAGTCGTCCCGCATGCGCGATGCTCTGGCGAGGCGATTTGAGAGCGAGATTGAACTGGAAAGCGAGATCGACCCGGGCGTACTGGGGGGTGCTGTGATTTACGCCGGCGACCAGGTGATCGATGGATCTTTACTGGGCCGCTTACGCAAACTGGAACAAAACCTGTCCCGCTAGGGCAAGAATTTCAATAAATCGATCATCGCCAATACGATGGTCGCATGGGAAGAAAAAGATGCAGACGACATTGAATCCATCTGAAATCAGCGAGTTAATCAAACAGCGCGTCGAAGAGCTGAATATTTCAGCTGAAACACGCAATGAAGGCACTGTGGTCAGTCTTTCCGACGGTATCGCTCGCTTACACGGCCTCGAAGACGCCATGCAGGGCGAGATGATCGAGTTTCCGGGCAACACCTTTGGGCTGGCGCTCAATCTCGAGCGAGACTCGGTCGGTACGGTGATCCTGGGTGACTATGAGCACATCACCGAAGGCGATACGGTCAAGTGCACCGGGCGCATCCTCGAAGTTCCACACGGCCCCGGCCTGCTGGGACGCGTGGTAGACGCACTGGGCAACCCCATTGACGGCCAGGGCCCGATTGAAAACGATGGATTTGCACCGATTGAAAAAGTCGCCCCCGGGGTTATTTGGCGCAAGTCAGTCGATCAGCCGGTACAGACTGGCCTGAAGTCCATTGATTCCATGGTGCCGATTGGACGGGGTCAGCGGGAGCTGATCATTGGTGACCGCCAGATCGGCAAATCGGCGATTGCCATCGACACCATCATCAACCAGGCCAAATCCGGCATCAAGTGCATTTACGTCGCGATTGGACAGAAGCAGTCCACCGTGGCCAACGTGGTGGCCAAACTCGAAGAGCACGGCGCCATGGAGCACACCATCGTGGTCAATGCCTCGGCTTCCGAGTCTGCGGCCATGCAGTACATTGCGCCGTATTCAGGCTGCACCATGGGTGAATACTTCCGCGACCGTGGTGAAGATGCCCTGATCATATATGACGATCTGACCAAACAGGCCTGGGCTTATCGCATGGTATCCCTTCTGTTGCGCCGTCCACCGGGCCGTGAAGCCTACCCCGGCGATGTGTTCTACCTGCATTCGCGCCTGTTGGAACGAGCGGCGCGCGTGAACGTGGAGTGGGTTGAAAGGTTTACCGATGGCAAGGTCACCGGTAAAACGGGTTCGTTGACGGCGCTGCCGATCATCGAGACTCAGGCGGGTGATGTTTCGGCCTTTGTACCGACCAACGTGATCTCCATTACCGACGGCCAGATTTTCCTGGAGACCGATCTGTTCAATGCGGGTATCCGCCCGGCCGTGCACGCCGGCCTGTCCGTGTCCCGGGTGGGTGGTGCAGCGCAGACCAAGGTGATCAAGAAGCTCGGTGGCGGTGTACGCCTGGCGCTGGCCCAGTACCGCGAACTGGCGGCTTTCGCACAGTTCGCCTCGGACCTCGATGACGCCACCCGCGCCCAACTGGAACGCGGTCAACGCGTAACCGAACTGATGAAGCAGGCTCAGTACAGCCCGATGTCCGTGGCCGAGATGGCGGCATCGCTGTTTGCGGTCGACCGGGGTTACATGGATGATATCGAGTTGGCGAAAATTGGTTCCTTTGAAAGTGCGATGCTGGATTATATGAATAATTCCCATGCGGAATTCATGGAGATCCTGACCGCTGGCGACTGGAACGACGAACTCGAGGCGCAGATGACTTCAGCGGTAGAAGACTTCAAGTCCACGGGATCATGGTAAGGGGCCTGGTAAGGACCCCAGGGACAGTAACGGAGCAGACCCATGGCAGGCGGTAAAGAAATCACCACCAAGATTCGCAGTATCGAGAACACCCGCAAGGTGACTTCGGCACTGGAGATGGTCTCGGCAAGCAAAATTCGCAAATCACAGGCTTTGATAAACGCCACCCGTCCCTACGGACGGATGATGCGCCGCGTGATGGGCCATATGAGCAAGGCCAACCCGGAATATCGTCACCCGTTCATGATCGAGCGGGAAGAGACAAACAAGGTCGGCTACATCATTGTGTCCACCGATCGCGGCCTGTGCGGCGGCCTGAACCACAACCTGTTCAGGTTGCTGCTGAACGATATCGGTGAGTGGCAGGGCAAGGGCGCCCAGATCAGCATGGTGACCCTGGGCAAAAAGGCCTCGGCGTTTTTCAAGAACGTCAATGTCGAGATCGTGGCGCATGCCAGCGACCTGGGTGAAAAGCCCCAGATCGAGGACCTGATCGGTTCGGTCAAGGTGATGCTGGATGCCTATCGCGAGGGAACGCTGGACCGGCTATACATCGTGTACAACGATTTCATCAACACGATGACTCAGCAACCGACGTTGGAACAGTTGCTTCCCTTGCCGCCAGGGGACGACGAGGAAATCCGTGATATCTGGGACTACATCTACGAGCCGGACGCTGAATCACTGCTGGACACGGTGCTGGTGCGTTACCTGGAGTTCATGGTGTACCAGGCAGTGCTGGATAATCTCGCCTCCGAGCATGCAGCCCGGATGATCGCGATGAAAAACGCAACCGATAACGCAGGCGAACTGATCGATGATCTGACGCTGGTCTTCAACAAGGCCCGCCAGGCGGCGATCACGCAGGAAATTTCAGAAATCGTTGGTGGTGCAGCTGCCGTTTGAGGCAGGTCACTGACAAATTTAGGAGTTAGCAATGAGTGGTGGATTAATTGTTCAGGTAATTGGCGCTGTCGTCGACGTGGAATTTCCCCGCGACGCGTTGCCCAGGATATTCGATGCGCTGACTGTCGACGGAACCGACATCATGCTCGAAGTACAGCAGCAACTGGGCGATGGCGTAGTGCGCACGATTGCACTGGGTTCCACTGACGGCCTGAAACGCGGACTGAGTGTGAGCAACACCGGTACGGCCATCATGGTGCCCGTGGGTGAGAAAACCCTCGGGCGTGTGATGGACGTGATGGGGCGTCCGATCGATGAAGCCGGCCCCATCGGCGAGGACAAGCGCATGCCGATTCACCGCAAGGCGCCTTCATACGAAGAACAGGCCGGCGGCAACGATGTATTGGAAACCGGCATCAAGGTGATTGACCTGATCATGCCCATCGCCAGAGGCGGTAAAGTCGGCCTGTTTGGCGGCGCCGGCGTAGGGCAAGACGGTGACCTTGATGGAGTTGATCCGTAACATCGCCATTGAACACAGCGGATTCTCTGTATTCGCCGGCGTGGGCGAGCGCACCCGTGAGGGCAACGACTTCTACCACGAAATGAAAGATGCCGACGTACTCAGCAAGGTATCCCTGGTTTACGGTCAGATGAACGAACCGCCCGGAAACCGCCTGCGCGTGGCCCTGACCGGCCTGACCGTCGCCGAGGAGTTCCGTGATCAGGGCCGTGATGTATTGATGTTCATCGACAACATCTACCGCTATACGTTGGCCGGAACGGAAGTGTCCGCACTGCTGGGCCGCATGCCCTCAGCGGTAGGCTATCAGCCAACGCTGGCCCTGGAAATGGGCATGTTGCAGGAGCGCATCACGACCACCAAGACCGGTTCCATAACGTCTTTCCAGGCCGTGTACGTTCCTGCAGATGACTTGACGGATCCCGTCGCCTGCAACCACCTTCGCCCATCTGGACGCCACGCTGGTACTGAGCCGGCAGATTGCAGAACAGGGCATCTACCCGGCCGTGGATCCGCTGGATTCCACCTCGCGCCTGCTGGATCCGAACCTGATCGGCCAGGAACATTACGAGGTAGCCCGCGGCGTGCAGGCTTTATTGCAGCGCTACAAAGAGCTGAAAGACATTATTGCCATCCTGGGCATGGACGAGTTGTCCGAGGAAGATAAACAAGCTGTTTCTCGCGCCCGCAAAGTGGCGCGTTTCCTGTCACAGCCGTTCTTCGTGGCCGAAACTTTCACCGGTTCAGCTGGCAAATACGTGTCGCTCAAAGATACCATCCGTGCTTCAAGGGAATCGTTGAGGGCGAGTACGACCACCTGCCCGAACAGGCCTTTTACATGGTTGGCGGTATCGAGGAAGTTGTCGAGAAAGGCAAGGCAATGGAGAAAGAAGCAGCATGAGCAAAACCATCCGATGTGACATCGTCAGCGCGCATCAGGAGATTTATTCCGGCGACGCCGCAATGATTTTCGCTACCGGTCTGGTGGGCGAACTGGGAATCAGTCCCGCGCCATGCGCCACTGATCACCCAGCTCAAGGCCCGGGCCGGTGCGTGTGCTGCAGCCTGATGGCGAAGAGGCTTTCTTCTTCGTCGGAGGTGGCATCCTGGAAGTACAGCCTCATATCGTTACCGTGCTGGCAGACACCGCAGTTCGGGCGGATGATCTGGACAAAGCTGCGGCCGTTCGTGCAAAGGAAGAAGCCGAGCGCGAATTACAGGATCGCACCGGCGAAATGGAAGTGGCCGATGCCCAGGCCAGGCTGGCCGAGGCCATTGCCCAACTGCAGGCGCTGGAACGGCTGCGCAAGAAGGTGAAACGGTAGTCGGAGAATTCGACATGGCGGATAAAAAAGCGGACCTGGCTGGTCCAGGGGAATCAGCACCTACGAAGAAGTAGCAAAAATTCTGCCACAAGATTACGACTCCTTGCTCACCCCGAAAGAAACCATGAAAGCCCTGTTCGGGGTCAAGCATTACATCGAGGAAAACCTGTGCAGCGGAGCTGAACCTGGAGATGGTGCAGGTTCCCCTGATCGTGGATCGCGACAGCGGCGTCAACGACATGCTGGACCGTGACGGTTCACGCACGCCGGTGGAGTTCCCCTGCGGCCTGGGCCTCGAGCGGCCCATCCAGGCCCAGGTGGTCCAGGCCGCCACCAAGTGGAAGCGGATGGCCCTCAAGACCTTCGATTGCGACATCGGTGAGGGCATTTGCACCGATATGAAGGCCATCAGGAAGGACTACTTTCCTGGACCACGACCACAGCGCCTACGTGGACCAGTGGGACTGGGAAAAGTCCATGTCGGCATGATCAGCGTCACCTTGGATTTTCCTCACCGGCACGGTGCAACGAATCTGGAAGGTGATCAGGGGTGCGGAGCGATACGCCCAGGAAATGTTTCCCCAACTGAAAGACCCCAGGTATCCGGACCTTCCCGATGAGCTGACCTTTCATCCATGCCGAGGAAATCCTGGAGATGTACCCGGATCTGCCGCGCAAGCAGCGCGAAACCAGGCTGATCCAGGAATACCCGGCTGTCTTCATCTACGGCATCGGCTGGCAGCTGGCCGATGGTTATCCCCACGAATGCGGGCCGCGGACTACGACGACTGGGTGACCGAAACGCAGTCCAAAGACGGGCGCCCGATGCATGGCCTGAACGGTGACATCCTGGTCTGGAACCACGTGACGCAGGCGCCGGCACGAACTGAGCTCCATGGGGGTGCGCGTGACCAAAGAAACGCTGCCCCGGCAGCTGGAGTTGAGCGGGCAGATGGACCTGCTGGACCAGCCTTACCACCAGGCCATCATGAACGATGAGATTCCGCTGAGTATTGGCGGGCGGGCAGCGGCCAGTCGCGGGTCTTCATGCGGCTGCTGCGCAAGGCGCACCTGGGTGAAGTGAGTGTGACCCTGTGGCCGCCGGAACTGAAAAAGATCTGCGCGGACAGAAACATCCATGTTCTGCAGTAGCGGCAAGCTGACAATTATTGTTAACCCGCATATTGTACGAAGGATTCGGGGGTGATATTACTGCTGGCTGGCGTAGAAATTTACCAGGGCATCGATTTCCTCGAGTACCGAATTCAACGAACTGCCTTTTCCATTAACGGCGGGACCAGGTGCTCGCCGGTTACAGAGCCTGGCCCACCTGCGCTTTTCAGGTAGCTCGCCCACTGGCCGCCAGGATGGGGCGCGACCCGCAACCTGCCCGCTGTCCGGGTGACAGGAAAAGCAGTGTTTTTCATGGAGTATGGCGCCGGTTGACGCCCTGGCCTGGTCAAAGTCCTGTTTGGCAGCGACGAATTCCTGTTCCGCGTAATACTGACCCAGGGCTTCCATTTCATCAAAACCGATGTCGGCGCTGATTTTGCACATGGTCGTGACGGGTCGCGAGGTATCCCGTGCCGGTAGGCGCTTTTAATGCACGGACGTCCCCCAGTCCTGGTATAAAGCCAGGGAGTCGGCGATGTACTTCGACGGTTGTCCGCCGATGATCGGGACATCGCTGTCAGTTGAAGCTCCCCGCAGGCCATGACAGCTGTCGCACTCTTCGATCAGTGCGTCGAGATCAGCGCCGACGGCAGACAACGGGAAAGCTCAGCGCCGCCGCCAATAAACAGATATGTGCACGATTCATGATTGCTCCGTAATGATCGGATTTTCCTGACCACTATAGTCTACTGTTGCGGACTTTTTGTTGATCTATGTTCCTTTTGCGGCAGGGGGGTGGCCTGCTGTCCGGTCAAGACAGAAAAAAGGGGAGAAGGACAGCTCAATGTGCCGGTCAGTTTCGCCGGGGTTCATTTCAACCCGGGTCAGTACCTTTATGCGGATAAAAACGGCATTGTAATTGCTCCGGGGAAGCTTGATCTGGAATTTTAAGCATTCATATCTTGCCCTGCATCATTGTTATTCTCTCCTGCGAACTCAAAATGTTTCGATATTGATTATGTGTTCTCCGTGGATGTATTCTACGGGGATGTATTCTCCAGGGCGTGATGCCCGTCAATGAAAAATGAGGTAAATTTATGAATAAGTTGAAATATCTAC
>PVMK01135684.1_pt1 | contig 42299 bp, 44 predicted proteins | sample 1853481 | NCBI WGS metagenome assembly PVMK01 (sample SAMN08533507, study PRJNA380276) | Marine sediment metagenome, whole genome shotgun sequencing project.
GAAGGCCGACGAGGTGTTTGCCGAGAAAAACCGCCACCTCCTGGAAATTGACGCGATCGGCAGCCCCCTGGAGTGTTATCCCAACGGGAACTCCGAGCATTATGCCAAGCTGTTCGGCATTCGCGATACGGTCAAACAGATGGGTCGCTATGCCTGTCGCCTGCCCGGGCACTGTGTCTTCTGGTCAACCATGGCCAAGTGCGGCTTCTTGAATGACCAGCCTGTTGATGTTAATGGTGTCATGGTTTCCCCGGTTCAATTCACCGCGGCGTTGCTGGGCTCGCAGGAACAATTTTATTTTACCGACCAGGAGCAGGACATGGCCCTGATCTTTATTGATGTGCGGGGCAAAAAAGATGGGCAGAAAAAACGGGTGACCTACCAGCTTATTGACCGGCGCGACCTTGAAACCGGTTTTACGTCCATGCAGAGAACCGTCGGATTCACCATGAGCCTCGGCGCCCGCCTGCTTCTGGAAGGGAAACTGAACAAGCCGGGACTGTTGTTACCGATGGATGTTCCCTATGAGTTGGTTGCCGACGGGCTGAAGGGGCTCGGAATGGTCATCTCGCGCCAGGAATCGGCCTGGGAGAAGAGCTAACAGCCACGCCCCTGTGAGACGACACTCAGGTGTCGAAATTGTGAACTTTTTTCAAAAGGACCGTTACCGCCATGAAGAATACAACGACATTAACACCCCAGCCCTTGATGGGCATGCTTGGCTGGGAAGAGGGTAAAAATTCCTTGGCCCAACTCGAGGTGATACCTGGCAACATTGTGCATCCGGAAACTTTCAGGTTTCCCATTAAGTATATTCGGGTCAAGGGTGCAAATTACCGGACCGTGGTGGAGCAGTCGAACGAAGCAGTCTTGGCCGAGATGATAAAAGTGGCCAGGGAGATGGAGGCCGCCGGAGTCAGGGTGATTACGACAAGCTGCGGGTTCAATGCAATTTTTCAAAAAGAGCTCGCAAATGCTGTCGCTGTCCCGGTCTTTTCCTCCAGCCTCATGCAGGTACCGATGGTCTACAACATGCTCAAGCAAGGGCAGCAGATCGGCATCATCACTGCCGACAAGAAACATTTAACAAGGGCTCATTTGGAGGCTGCCGGGATCGCAAGTTCCATCCCTGTATGCATTATGGGGGTGGAAAGCACAGGGGAATTTTCCAAAGTCCGAACTGATCCAGGGGCGAAAGTCGATACCGGGAAATTCATCCAGGAAATTGTCGATGTCGCCAAAATTCTGGCAAGTGAAAACCCAAATCTTGGGGCAATCGTCCTGGAGTGCACAGATTTGCCTCCCGCCTCTGCGGCAATCCGCAAAATTCTCGGGCTGCCCGTTTTTGATATCGTCACATTGATGAACATGGTCCACGAGTCGGTTGTCGGCCCAGGCTGGGGACATCAGAAGACTCAGTAGTATCAGCAATCCTCAGGCTTGAAAACGCAAGAATTGATATGGGGCCCTACAGCGAGACAGGTCAAAAATCAGGATTTAATTTTGCGAACGAAATTCTATGCGTTCTAGCAGCCTGTCGGACAATCAGGGCTGAAGCGAAAATTTTGGTGTTTGAGACCAGATTTTGGCTCGTTTGAGAGTAATAGCCGTAGCTATTGGTCGAAAAGGAGCTGAAATATGGGCCAAACAAACGAATTTGCAGCCAGCTTATTGATAGTCCGACAGGCTGCTAGGGATATTCAGTACGCAGATAACAATCCTTAACCCGCGCTGGGTTGAGGTTTTAATTCTTCTTTGATTCGTTTTCGTAGCAAAGGTTATGGTCCTTCCGTCTGCGGTCAATTTGGGTTGGTCTCTTGTTGGTTTTGAGGCTCAGATTGACGCCAGATTGAAAACGATAGAAGGTCCTTATCTCGGTCTGTTCTACCGTATTATAAGGCGTCTACCTCAGTTTTTATATGGCTTTGACCTTTGTCTGGCGAGTGTTTTCCCCTCTGAATCGTAAAAATCCCCCATTTACCACGGTGATAGTGTCTTCTCACGATTCTCTTTATTTTTCGATAGTTATGGTTGAGATTGTCGGTTGGCTTGAGATCATAATTCTTTTAATCAGATGGTCGTGGGTTCGATCGGCTCACCATTTTTAATTTCGCACCCGGTAGTGTTATACTGCCGGGTGCGGAAACGTTTCTAGGTATAGAGTCCCTATCGTCTAGCCTGGCCCAGGACACCGCCCTTTCACGGCGGCGACGGAGGTTCAAATCCTCCTGGGGACACCAAATTGCTGAAGGGTCATCTTCTGCTATGAGAAGATGGCCCTTTTTCTGTTTTTGAGATGGTACTGGGTGATAATGTCTGGTGGGATAAGTGAGGGCTGCTGTTGGGGTTGAGTAAGGGGATATTATTCAACATTAAAATAGGTATTATGTCCTCGTTACCTCTCACGATGCTTGTTGAAGATGGGTTTTTGGATCTCTTTGCCGAAAACGAAAGAGATCGTCCAATAGCCTCCTCCGAAAGATGAAATCTTCCGATAGTCTGTTAAGATGAGGGGCAAGAATAGATTCCAATTTTCGACTTTAACAATGATTCCAGTAGCTGATAACCCTCTAACGAGGAGATAGTGAAGATATGGAAGAGAGAGATAAACGTGAAGCAATAACGAAAAATGCTATTGAGATTGCGATAAAAATATCGCTTCTCGGGCTTATGGTCATTATCTCGTTTAAATTGATACAGCCGTTTCTGGTCCCGGTGGTCTGGGGGATTATCCTTGCGGTTGCCATGGAGCCTTTTATAGCTAAAGTTGCCAATATACTTGGTGGCAAAAGGTCGCTGGCCGCAGTTCTTTTTGTCCTGCTGATTGTCGCAGCCCTCATTGTTCCTACCGTGCTCATGACCTTGTCCTCCATCGACGCAGTACAGACTCTATCAGCGCAGATGGATAGCGGAACACTGGTTGTGCCTCCACCACCGGCCAAAGTTGCCGATTGGCCACTGATTGGAGACTCGGTCTTTCAAGCCTGGCAGTTGGCGGCAACCAACCTGGAAGGGGCACTCAGCCAATATGGTCCGCAGATTAAAGCAGTCACGGGTAAAGTGCTCGGCTCTGTCGGCGGCGGCCTGGCCGGAATCTTCATGGCTATCATCTCAACCTGTATTGCCGGTGTTTTTCTGGCAAAATCGAAAAAAAGCGCTATTGTGGCAGAGAAGATTTTTACGCGTCTTGCTGGAGAGAAAGGTCCGGAATTTACAGCTCTCGCTACGGCCACGATCCGTGGAGTCATGCAGGGAGTAGTTGGTGTCGCTGTGATTCAAGCGATTCTCGCCGCGATCGGTATGATGGTGGTTGGGGTTCCGGCAGCCGGTCTTTGGAGTGTCCTGGTGCTGGTCTGCGCCGTTGCTCAATTACCGCCTATTCTGGTGCTTGGTCCCGTTGCTGCTTATGTCTTCTCGGTGGCTGATACGACCCCGGCTGTCATTTTCCTCATCTGGGCCATGTTGGTCAGCGCAAGTGATGGCTTTTTAAAGCCCCTTCTCATGGGTCGCGGAGTTGATATCCCCATGCTGGTCATCCTGCTCGGGGCCTTAGGCGGTATGATGCTATCCGGGATTATCGGTTTATTCGTCGGCGCTGTGGTGCTTGCCATCATGTATACCTTGTTCATGGCATGGCTGGGTGAGAATGACGAAACGAGTGAAGAGGCGGCAACGAAGAACAGACGTTAATCTTAATCGAAACATACGAATGAAATTTTTTAAAATCTGCAGTTATGTTGTTCTGCTCTTTTCTGTATTGGCTCTTAACGGCTGTATGTTGGGGCCGAACTTTCAGCCTCCAGAAACCAAACTTCCTATCGACTGGCAGGAAACTACTGATGTCGTTTCTGAGCAACAGCCAGAGGAAGAAAAGCTGGCATGGTAGACCCTCGTTGCTCTGGATGAGTTCGTTACATTTCTTGTGGACGAATGTGTCGGATCAAAACTGGATGGCTACTATCAAGGTTTCAGGAAGAAGTATTTATCGATATGTTGACTCTCCAATGCACACAGAAACTCCTCAAGAAACTCAACACAGATATCTCTCCAGTTAAAGACACAGATCCAATAACGCTGTGGCACGCTAATCTCCTCACACTCGACAGACGCAAGTGTGTGCTCTTTACCAATGACAAAACCCGCTACTCATTCCTCGTCCCAGGACTAAAAAAGCCTGAGTTCCAGATACTTGGAGAAATCTTCCTGGATAACCTGTTCAGGTGCATGCTGAATGACGGTATCCCACAAAAAGGAGTAGAGAAAGTTCTGAACACCTGTAGCAGTTATTGTTTCACGAAATCAAGTAGTCGGAGTGTTTTAGGTACGATGAATGATATGGCCAGCATCATCAAATGGATCGTTTACGACGAGGGTGGACTAGTCAATGCTGATATCTCTGAAATGATAATGAAGGTTAACCGGATGCCTCTGAAGCCTTTGGATTATAAATATAGTGTTGAGGCTTTTAAGGCGCTGCTAAGCTGATAGCTGTTGGATAACGTAACAGGTCACGTTACGTTACGTGGCAATGATCGGCAGGACATTTTTTTCAACAACGAAGACTGCAGTCATTTTTATGCATTGTTGCAAGAAGATATCGAACGATTCGGTCATAAAATCCATGCGTTTTGCCTGATGAGCAATGCGCATAAATGTCACATCTTTACATCGGGACGGTACTCGTCGTTGGTGCATAAATAAGTAGAGAAACCGCTAAGGGTCTGATCACTAAGTCTTTTTTGACAATTGTCTGTTTGATATGTTTTTTTGGCGTGTTTTCTGCTTTTATCTCCCTGAACTCTATGCCCTTTTGCGGTGAGGACAACGATATGGAAGAGAGCCAGAGCGTGGAAACTTCATCAAACCAGTCAAAGCCAATTGCTGCCTTCAGCGAGCCGAAGAAAAAAATACTTTTGGTTGATGATGTAAAATTGTTTGTAGAGCTTGAAAAAACCTTTTTGCAGCGCAAGGAAGTATTCGAAGTTCTGACTGCGGGAGGTGGCAAAGAGGCCCTCAAAATTGTCGAAGCCGAACGGCCGGATCTCGTTTACCTGGACCTGCATATGCCGGGAATGAATGGCGATGAATGCTGCCGGTTGATTAAAGCCTCGGAGAGTGGCAAAAACATCCCGGTCATCATGGTCACCTCTGCAGGAAGCGAAGAGGCCAGGGCTAGCTGCCTCGCCGCAGGTTGTGATGAAATCATGACCAAGCCGATCAATCGTTCACATTTTCTCTCTTTTGCAAAAAAATATCTCGAGGTTCACGAAAGGAAAGAGTCCAGATATACGTCACATATAAAAATAAAGTTTGGTCAGCAAAAAGATGCTTTGTTGACCGACTATACGGTTAACATCAGTAGTGGTGGTTTGTTTTTATCCTCGCCCAAGCTGTTGCCGGTCGACACACAACTTTTCGTTGAATTCAGTTTACCGGAGAAGGACAAAATCATTTGTTGCCGGGCCCGAATCGCCTGGGTCAATGAGGCCGGTAACCTTCTAAAACGTGATCTTCCTGTCGGTCTGGGATTGGAATTTGTCGATATCGCTCTTGATGAAAGGATTGCCATACAGGAATACATTGAGAAGAAAGCACTCACCGCAGATTGGTAGAAGCCTGCCTTTCAAAGCGGCAACAGATAAGCCAAACCTAAAACTGCTGAGATCTGCTCTCTACTCTACCTTGCTTGTTCTCCTCTCTATAGCTATAAGCCTGAATCTGGTGAGTTTACGGATTCAGGCTTTCTTTTATGTAAACCTTTTAACTTTTTGTTCGTCAATGTATATGCGTCCTGACAAAAACACAAACTCGATCAGGAGAGGAGAAAACGATGAAGAAAAAAGCTTTGCTTGCCTTGATGTGTGTCGTCCTGTTGTGTGCTGCACCTGCTTTTGCCGGTAATGGTGGAGGAGGTGGTGGAAATGGCGGTGGCGGTGGCAACGGAGGGGGTGAAAGTGGTGATGGCGGTGGTAGTGGCGGTGGCGGTGGCAGTGGCAGTGGCAGTGGCAGCGGTGATTGTAGTGGCGCTGGTGTTGGAGCTGGAACAGCGACTGGCACGGCAACCATGGCGCAGACGCAGACGCAAACGCAAACCAAGACGCAGACCCGTTCGCGTATTCAAAACCAGTATCGCGTGGACCAGGTTGTGGAAGAACCCGCTGAAGAAGCAGTAGAAGATCCGGCAGAAGCACCGACGGAAGAGATATAAACTCTAAGCCTTTCTGTTAATTCACTTTTCAAAGATACAAGTTGTCTGCAGCGGTCATTGTTCTTTAAATGGCCGCTGTCCTTTTATGTTTTGCAATATTCTATAAGGCGGGGAGTTCGAACCAGATGCGTGTTTCACCCGGTGTACTCTCGGCACCGACCTGGCCGTCATGGGCTTCGATCAGCTGCTTGACGATCGCCAGCCCGATTCCGGCGCCTCCGGCCTCGCGGGAACGTGAGGGATCGACCGTGAAGAAGCGCTCGAAGATAAAGAGGGATGTCCTGCTGCGGAATACCGGGGCCACTGTTGATAAAGTCGGCGCGGACGCCATGTGCAAGCGCGACACAGGAAAGCTCCACGCGGCCGCCGGCCGGGGTGTACTTCCAGCAATTTTCGACCAGATTACGAATCGCCTGCAAAAGCTTGTCACGGTCTGCCTGTACGGTAAGATGTTCGTCAAGCCGGGTTGATATGCTGATGTTTTTCTCTTCGAAATTCATTCGATAGAGTGTCAATATCTCACCGATACATTCCGGCAGGTTAACGGTTTGGCGCTCGAGGTAGACGCTGGCCGCATCGGCTCTGGCCATCTGGCCGAGATCCTCCACCAGGCTGACCAGGCGCAGATTCTCCTGCTGCAACATTTCCAGAATTTCCTTGTCCGGCGGGATGACGCCGTCACTCAACCCTTCCAGATAGCCACGCAGGTTGGTGAGTGGGGTGCGCAGTTCATGAGCGACATCCGCAACCATGGTTTTTCGCAGCAGCTCCAACTGCTCCAGACTGTCACCCATCAGGTTGAATGCTGTGCCGAGCTCACCAATCTCATCCTTTGGGTTGGCATCGACCCGGGCGGTGAAATCGCCGGCAGCAATCTGGCGGCTGGCGTCGATCATCTGGGAGAGCGGCCGCAAAACCCGGCGGGTCAGCAGGTAACTGAGCAGAAAAGTCAACAGGAGCGCAACCAGACTTGCCCAGAGCAGATAGCGATGCACTGCGGTTAAAAACGCCTGATGCGTATCGGTGGGCGACACCATGTACTTGTCCATCAGCACCATGAAATAGTTGGCCGCCAACTGGTCGAAAGCCAGCCAGATAATACCGACGGTCACGGCAATCGCGGGTACGGTGGTAGCCAGCATCAGCTTCCAGTGCAGGCGATGCTTCATCCGTTCTCCTTATCGGCAAAGCGGTAACCAAAGCCGCGTACGGTTTCAATAAAACGGGGCGCAACCGGATCGTCAGCAAGTTTCTGGCGGAGATGACCGATGTGCACATCGACGACCCGGTCAATGACAGTTTCGCCATGCTCGTAGACGTGACTGAGCAGGTCATCGCGGGAAAAAGCTTTGCCCGGAACACTCATCAGCGCCCGCAGCAGCTTGTATTCCACAGCAGTCAGTTCAACGGGCCGACCGCTCAGAGTGACCCGGCACTTCTCGGTATCAAGAATTAGTTCACCATGGATGTGAAGCTTGCCCTGCCCTGTCCGTCGAGTGGTACGTCGCAGAATCGCTTTGACCCGTTCCACCAGCTCCCGCGGGCTGAACGGCTTGACGACATAGTCATCTGCACCAAGAGAGAGGCCAAGAACTCGATCAATTTCCTCCTCGCGGGCGCTCAGCATCAGAATCGGCACCTCAGAAAGCTTGCGCAGCTCACGACAGATCTCCCAACCGTCAACCTGTGGCAGCATGACATCGAGAATCACAAAGCCCGGTGTTTTCCGGCGTGCCAGGGCCAGAGCCTGAGCACCATCATGGACGGTTTGCGTGGCAAAACCCTCGCGTTCCAGATAGGTCGCGATCAGAGCTGCGGTATTGTGATCGTCCTCGATGATGAGGATGGGGGCATTAAGGTCGACGGCAGACATTCGAGCCTCGCATTTCTTCCAATCGTTAGCAGCAAACGGTAAAGGTAAGTTTCTTTAAAGGGTTACATTGTTCATCAGCAACAAGTTTACCTGTAAACTGTTGTTCCTGCCAGTGCTCAGGTTCCGGATAGTTGTTTTTCCCGGCAGAGTGAAGATAGAATGTTTCTTTCCAGCATGATGTTGAAATTATGACAAAATTCCAGCATGATGGTCGCTTCTCTAAAGAAGGAGCTTATGATGAAGATCACGAACCTGAAGGAATGCGAAAACTTCGCTGTCAACATGGACGGGGCCAAAGGAGCAACACGGCAGGTCCCAATCGGCAAAGCCGATGGGGCACCAAACTTCTCGATCCGTGTTTTCACCCTTGAACCGGGCGGACATACCCCGCACCACGTACACGAAAGTGAACATCTGAATTATATCCTCGAAGGGGGCGGTGTTGTGATGGAGGGCGATACGTCGAGAGCGGTCAGCAAGGGGGCTTTTGTCCTGGTTCCCCCGGGCGAGAAACATCAGTATCGCAACACCGGTGACGTCCCGCTGGTCTTTATGTGTATGGTTCCCAGTCAGTACGAGTAAAAAATGTCTTGCAATGTTTTTACGGAGAGATTCATGGTAGGTTTTGTACGCCTGATTGCGCTGTTTGTTCTGCTGTTCCCGATAGTCGTTGTCCAGGCTCAGGCGACAACGCGACTTAAGCTGGCGACCACCACCTCCACCGAGAATTCGGGGTTGTTGCAGGTTTTACTTCCCCCGTTTGAGAAAGCGCATGCGTGCCAGGTCGATGTCATTGCCGTAGGCACCGGCAAGGCTCTGAAGCTTGCTGAGGCCGGCGATGTGGATGTGGTGATGGTTCATGCCCGAAAAAAGGAAGAGGCTTTTGTCGCGGCCGGGTACGGGGTCGAACGAAGAGAACTCATGTACAATGATTTCGTCCTGCTTGGCCCGGTCGATGACCCCGCCGGGATCAAGGGCAGCAAAGACGCTTCCAGGGCTCTGCAGAAAATTGCCTCTGCTCAGGCACTCTTTGTTTCTCGGGGTGACCAGTCTGGAACCCACACCAAGGAACTGGAACTCTGGCAGGCGGCCGAGCTCCTCCCCACCGGCGATTGGTATCTGGAGACAGGTCGAGGTATGGGAGAGGTCATCACTATGGCGAACGAAAGGCAGGGCTACACGTTGGCCGATCGGGGCACCTACATCGCCTATCGTGACAAGATTGATCTGCAGATTATGGTGGCAGGGGACAAGCGCCTCTTTAACTCCTACGGTGTAATAGCTGTCAACCAGAAGAGGCATCCCCACGTAAAGTACGAGCTGGTTCTGGCCTTTATTGACTACCTGATCTCGCCAAAGGGCCAGAAGATTATTGCTGAATACCACAAGAATGGCGAGACCTTGTTCTTCATTTATGATCGGTAGAAACCTTGGATTTCATCAGTTCATCCTTACATGCCGCCTTGGCCCTGATTCTCGCTTTTGACAGTGAGGTGGTCCAGGCCATCTGGACCTCCCTGTACACCTCGGGGTGTGCCATCGTTCTGGCTGCTCTTTTCGGTATCCCCGCAGGACTGCTGATCGGACTCAGCAGCTTTCAGGGGAAGAGGCTGGTTATCACCGGGCTGAACACCTTGATGGCTTTGCCGACGGTGGTGGTGGGGCTGGTGGTCTATGGGATGCTGAGTCGACAGGGGCCGCTGGGAGAATGGGGTCTGCTCTTTACCCCTCTGGCGATGATTATCGGCCAGACGGTTCTGGCCACCCCGATCGTGGCCAACTACACCCTGGCTGCGGTCAGCGGAGCCGACAACCGCATCATGTCCACCGCCATGACCCTGGGAGCGGGACCACTGCAATCTGCCTTACAACTGCTCAAAGAGGTGCGCTTTGGTATCATGGCTGCGGTTATCGCCGGCTTCGGCCGGGTGATTGCCGAGGTGGGCGTGGCGATGATGCTTGGCGGCAACATCCGTGGCTACACCCGCACTATGACCACCTCTATTGCCCTGGAGACAAGCAAGGGTGAATTTGCTTTCGGTCTGGCTCTTGGCATTGTCCTCATGGCCGTCGCCCTGGTGGTCAATCTGTTTCTCAATCTGCTGCAGCAGCGCTGAGTTGCACTTATGAGTTACTATGGCGAGTTGAATTCAAGGACTATGGAACCTATCTTTTCTCTGCAAAATATCGAGCTCAGTCGAGGAGACACTTTCACCCTCCGGGTCGAACGCCTTGAGGTGATGGACAGGGGTATATACGCTCTGTCCGGGCCCAACGGTGCCGGTAAGAGTACTCTGCTGGGTGTCATGGCGATGCTTATGCTTCCCGACTCAGGAGCGCTTCACTTTGCCGGTAAGCCGGTGAGCAGGAAAAGCTCTGAGCGCAAAGAGTTGCGACGGCAGATCACTCTGGTGGAGCAGACGCCCTACCTGTTTGCAGGCAGTGTTTTCCAGAATCTTGCTTTCGGCTTACGTTTGCGAGGTACCCGAGGGAACGAGCAGCGCCGCCTCATTGTTCAGGCCCTGGAAAATGTCGGCTTGGGTGGCTTCGAAGATCGGAACGTTCGCGAGCTCTCCAGGGGCGAGACCCAGCGAGTGGCTCTGGCTCGTGCCCTGGTGCTGCGGCCAAAGGTGTTGCTGTTGGATGAGCCGACAGTAAATATCGACGACAAGAGGGTCTCGGCTTTTGAGGTGTTGCTGAGAAAGCTGTCACACCAGGGGATGACAATTGTTTTTTCGACCCACGACCCGGACCAGCCAGGGCGTCTTGGCGCCGAAGTTATCCGCCTTCGTGAGGGACAGGTGGAAGATGCCGCCGAGAGGGGACTGTCCCCAGCGTAGCAAAGTTATGCCGTCAGATCTTTCATAGTCAGTATCGCTTCGATGTCCCGCCGATCCGATTTATTGATAATCACCGTAGCACCAACCAATGTGGCACCCGCCTGCTCGATGATCTGTTCGATCGCCTTGAAGGTTGATCCGACAGCAAAGAAATCGTCGGCAAACAGCAGGCGTTCTCCTTCCTGAAGCACCTCACGAGAAACGTACAGGGTTGTCGACTCCTCCTTGGTAAAGGAGTAACTCGAGGCAGCGAAGAATTCCGGCATGGTCAGAGGTCGCTTTTTCTTGGCATAGATAAAGGGTACGCCGAGATGTCTGGCAAGGGCCTGGGCGATCATGATGCCGCTGCTTTCTGCGGTAATGATCTTGTCGATTTCGCGGTCAGCAAAGCGGCCGGCGAGCTCAACGCCGAGTCGATCAATCAGCAGAGGATCGACCATGTGGTTGAGAAAACGATCCACCTTGATGATCTGACCGTTGATAGAGCCTTCCCGTCTGATCCGTCCGAGAAGTTCCTTTGCAACAGAATTCATTTGCGATCCTCGCGGTCGTAGGGCTGGCCAAGGTTCTCAGGCTGCTGAGAGGCCCCTTTCTGCAGTCGGATCGTGGAGATGACCAGCACCAGAATAGTGAAGACGTAAGGCAGCATCTGCAGAAAGTGGACACTGATTGTGGTGCCCATGGCCTGAAAACGCAATTGCATGGCGGTGATGCCGCCGAACAGGTAGGCACCGGCCAGGGCGCGATAACTCGACCAGGATGCGAAAATAACCAGGGCTACGGCAATCCAGCCCCGGCCGGCCGTCATGTTCTCGATCCACATCGGCGTGGTGGCCAGGCTGAGGTAGGCGCCGCCGATGCCGACAATCCCTGAGCCGATAGTGACCGCCAGAAAGCGGGTGAGGGTGACCGGGACGCCGCAGGTGTCTGCCGCCGCCGGATTTTCACCGACGGTGCGCAACGCCAGCCCCCAGCGGGTGCGGTAGAAGAACAAGGCGATGGCGACTACGAGCAGGAAGCTGAAGTAGATCAACAGGTCCTGATTGAAAAAGGCTTTGCCGATCACCGGTAGTTGGCTTAACCCGGGGATGGCGACCCGCTTGAAGCCCTCAATGGTGAGGCCGACCATGCTGCGTCCGAACAGGGCGGTGATGCCGACGCCGAACATGGTGAGGGCCAGGCCGCTGACGATCTGGTTGCCACGCAAGTGTACGGTGACGAAACCATGAATACTGCCCGCAAGCATTGCCGCAACGAAGGCGGCCAGGACACCGACCAGCAGTGAGCCACTGGCCTGGGTGCCGGCAAAACCGGCCAGGGCGCCGATCAGCATCAGGCCCTCGATACCGAGATTGATGATCCCGGCGCGCTCGTTAATGATTGCACCCAGAGTGGCGAATAAAATCGGCGTCCCGGCTCTGACCGTTGCATCCAGCAGGATCTCAAGCATGATGCTCTCCTCGCACCAGCTTTAACCGGTTGTGAATGAAGAAGTCGGAGGCCAGCAGGAAAAACAGGATCAGACCCTGAAAGGCATAGGCGAAAGCAACCGGTAACTGCCACGAGAGTTGCAGGCTGTCACCGCCCACCAGCAGAACCCCCATCAAGAAGGAAACGATGACGACACCGAGCGCGCTGCGTTTGGCCAGCCAGGCAATGATAATCGCCGTGTAACCGTAGCCTGGCGAGATGCCGTGCTGCAGGCGGTGCTGCAGGCCGGCCACTTCGCCGAAGCCGGCAATCCCGGCGATAGCGCCGCTTAAGAAAAGCACGGCAAAAATGGCCAGTCCGGTGCGCATGCCGGCATAACGGGCGGCTTTCGGGTTGCTGCCGATGACCTTGATTTCGTAGCCCCAGACGGTTCGTTCCATAAACAGGTACATGATCAGGGCGCAGAATAGAGCAAGGAAGAAGCCGCTGTGAAAGCGGGTGTCGAAAAATTCAGTCAGGCGGGCTGCGTCACTGAATTGGGCCGTCAAAGGGAAGTTGAATCCCTTGGGATCTTTCCAGGGGCCGTAAATCAGATAATCAACGCCGAGGATCGCGATATAATTCATCAGCAGAGTGACGATGACTTCGTTAACCTGCCAGCGGGCGCGCAATATTCCGGCGACTCCGCCCCAGAGCCCGCCGAAGAGGAAGGCGGCAAGGAACATGCTTGTGATCATCAGGGCGTGGCTCTCGATGCCTGAGAACAGAGCCACCGCGGTAGCGCCGCAGGCGCCCATATAAATCTGGCCTTCGGCGCCGATATTCCAGATCTGCATGCGAAAGGCGAGGGAAACCCCGAGGCTGGCGAAGATCAACGGCGTCGTTTTGACCAGGGTTTCCGAGAGGCCGTAAGTCGAGCCCAACGATTCCCGGAAGATTTCGAGATAGGCTTGCAGCGGGTCGACACCGGCTGCGAGCAGCAGAAAACCGGCCACGAACAGGGCCACGATAATCGAGATGATCGGCGCGCTGAAGCGGAACAGGCGAGAGGATAGTTCACGTTTTTCCGTCACCAGTTTCATGCCCGCGCCCCGTCTCATGTCTGCACCTCGCCGCTCATCAGGAGACCGATTTCTTCACGGGTGGTTGTCTGTGGGTCGACACAACCGACCAGGCGGCCGCGAAACATGACGACAATCTGGTCGGAGAGCTTGAGCAGCTCATCGAGATCTTCCGAAATCAGAATGGTGCTCATGCCCTGGTTGGCGCCATCGATGACGACCTTGTGAACGTATTCGGCGCTGCCGATATCGAGACCGCGGGTCGGGTAAAGGGCCACCAGAACAGCGGGCTTTTCCGATAGCTCGCGGGCGATGATGACTTTCTGGATGTTACCGCCGGACAAATAACGAATCGGGTTGCCGTCCGGACCGGCCTTGATGGCGAATTGGTCGATTTTGGCGGTTGCGTTTCTGCGGATGGCGGCACGGTCCTGAAAGATCCAGCGGCGAAATACGCTGGAGGTGAAATTTTTCATGATCAAGTTGTCGTCAACCGTCATGTCAGGAGCAATGCCGATACTTTTGCGGTCTTCCGGAATATGGGCGATGCCGGCAATGTAGGAGCTTTTTGCAGTGCTGTTGGTAATGTCCCGGTCACCGGCAAGAATCCGTCCGCTGGTTGCTTCCTTGAGACCGGTGAGAACTTCGGCGAGAGCTTTCTGGCCGTTTCCGGCCACACCGGCGATACCGAGAATCTGCCCTCGGTAGAGTTTCATATTAAAGTTTTCGAGATCAGCCAGGCCGCGATCGTTGCGCACCGACAGGTTCTTGATCTCCAGGGCCAGTTCTTCATATTTGCAGGCGGGCTTTATCCACATGGGAATCTGGTCCTCGCCGATCATCAGCGACGCCAGCCGGTTCTCGTCATACTCTCCTTTCGGCAAAGTGATCAGGCTGCTGCCCTTTTTGAGGACGGTGACCCGATCGGAAAGCTCCATGACCTCACGCATTTTGTGGGAGATAAAGAGAATACTTTTGCCCTGGTCCCGGAGCCTGTTCAGAACCTGAAACAGGCGTGCGCTCTCCTGTGGTGTCAATACGGCCGTTGGTTCGTCGAGGATCAACAGGCGACAATCCCGGATCAGCAGCTTGATCAGTTCGATCCACTGCTGGGCGCCAATCGAGAGTTGCCAGACCGGGGCGTCCAGATCGAGATCGAGATCGAACTCGTCCAGAACCTGCTGGATTTTCTGTTTGTATTTTTTGCGCGAAAAGAAATTGGCAACTCCATCGAGGGCCAGCAGGATGTTTTCGAAAACAGTGTGGGCCGGAACCAGCATGAAATGCTGATGGACCATGCCGATGCCTACCGCCAGGGAATCGCGGGGGCTGCTGAACTGTATGGGTGAACCGTCAAACAAGATCTCGCCACTATCCGGGCGATAGAGGCCGGTCAGCACGTTCATGAGGGTGCTTTTGCCGGCACCGTTCTCGCCGAGCAAGGTATGAATTTCACCAGGAGCGATGGACAGAGAGATATCGTCCAGGGCAACGACCCCGGGGAAGGTCTTGCGGATATGTTTGATCTGCAGCAGATTTGTCATTGCTACTCAAAAGGGGCGCACGGCTCAATTTCACCGTGTGCCCCTGTTCATGAAGAGGTCGGTTTACTTAGGGGATCGTGCCCTGTACACCTTCGACAAAGTAGCTCATGCCTAGGAGCTCGCCATCACTGTGGGTGCTCCCGGAGGCGACCTTGATCTTACCGTCCTGATCCTTGATCGGTCCGGCAAAAGGATGCAGCTTGCCGGCTTTGATCGCTGCGGCTTCTTCTCCTGAACCAGTTGCTTGACATCTGCGGGGAATTTTGTCGCTGAGCGGGGCCAGCTGCACCAGGTCCTGCTGCATGCCCCACCAGATTGACTCGGACTTCCAGGTGCCATCCTTGACTTCCTGAGCGACCTTGGAATAGAGCGGGCCCCAGTTCCAGATCGGGGCAGTCAGAAAAGCATTGGGGGCAAAGGAGCGCGTATCCGTGTTGTAGCCGATGACATAGGCTCCACGAGCCTCTGCCGCCTGCAAGGTCGCCGGTGCGTCCTGATGCATGGCCAGGACGTCGGCACCGACATCGAGCAGACTGTCGGCGGCGTCACGCTCGATGCCCGGGTCGAACCAGGTCTGGGTCCAGACGACCCGGACTTGCGCCTTCGGGTTGACGCTGCGCACGCCGAGGGTGAAGGCGTTGATGCCGCGGATGACTTCCGGGATCGGGGAAAGCGGCGACGTAGCCGATCACATTGGCTTTGGTCATTTTGCCGGCGACGATGCCGGAGAGATAACGCGGCTCATACATGCGGCCGAAGTAGTTGCCGACATTCTCGGCAGTCTTGTAGCCGGAGCAGTGCATGAAGACCACGTCCTTGTTGCGTTTGGCAACATCGAGAGTAGCGTCCATGTAACCGAAGCTGGTGGTGAACACCAGGTTGTGTCCTTTACGAACCAGGCCGGTAATGACCCGGGCCGATTCAGCCCCTTCCGGCACGGATTCGATATAGGTCGAGGGTTCGACGAAGGGGAGGGTCTCCATCGCCTTGCGCCCTTCGTCGTGGGCATAGGTCCAGCCGGCGTCACCGACCGGGCCGACGTAGATAAAGCCGGCCTTGATTTTCTTGTCATTCGCTTCGGCTGTTGCGGAAAGCTGGGGCAGGATCAACAACAGGGCAAGTGCTAGCAATGTAAATTTTTTCATCGTCGCTTCCTTTCAAAGAGGGCAGAATTGGAGATTGGTTTAGTCATCGCACTTTTCTACCTTACACCTGAAATCTTGTCAAACTCAAAACCTCTGGGGTTGCCGCTCCACAGCGCAAAGCACAGATAAAGTGACCTAGCAGCCTGTCGAACAATCAGGGCTGCTAGAGTCAGCAAAGGTGATGTCTGACTGACTGGTTTCTCTTGTCTCATGAAGCATGCGTTATCGTCGACCACGTACTACGGCAAAAAATGAGGAAAAATATATTGCTTTTTGAATGTCTGTGTTGTAGTGTGCATATACACACAACTAATAAGGAGAAAACCAATGACAATCTGTTTCCCCGTAAAGCGCAATGATGGTCGGGAAGTCAAATTTTGAGCACTTTGGTTTGGCCCCGATGTTTTTGCTGGTTGATGCAGAAACGGGTGAGGTCGAAGAACAGGCCAGCCACAACGGTGGCCGTGGTCGTGGTGGACGCCAACCCTTCAATGCTCTCGCAGGAAAAACTGTTGATGCTGTCGTGGTCGGCGAGATCGGCAAAGGGGCCCTGGCCGGCCTGCATCAGGCTGGTTTTAAAGTTTTTCAGGCTCAGGCCGGGAGCATCGCCGATAATCTGACGCAGTTCACAGAAGGCAATCTCACGGAGTTGTCTTTGAACGCTGTTTGCCGCGGTTTTTCCGGGGTTCGTGGCCAAGGTCGTGGCCAAGGTCGTGGCAAAGGTCAAGGACAAGGCAAAGGTCAAGGTCAAGGACAAGGTCCTGGTCAGGGTCGTGGCCAAGGTCTTGGTCGAGGTCAGAGTCAAGGCCAGGGCAACGGTTCAAGACATAGCTTTGGCTGTGGATTTTAGGGAGTAAAGAAAATGCAGACTTATCGCAGCAAAACCGACAAACCGATCGAACGTTTCGTTAGGGATCTTTTCCTGGAGGCACAAAAACGGGGATTTCGGATTCACAACGAGGACAAAATGGAGATGGTGCACACCTTTGGCCTGCATGGTGTCGAGGTTGCAGAAGGCTTCGACCTGCATATGATACAGATATGCAAACCACAGAAAGCGGCAGCGAGCCTCGAGAAAAACCCGGAACGAGCGGTGTTTATTCCCAAATTTATAATGACCTTCAGCCGTGACAACAGTACACAAATCCGTTTCCAGCACTATTCCCGCGAAACCGTAGAAGCACTGATCGATGATGAAGAATTCCCTGATTCCTTGCTGAAAAGTTCTCAGGAAGTTATAGAGATGATCGAAGCGGCGAGATAGTTTTCATCTGAAAACTTTACTGTGACCATCCAGTATTTCCGGATGGTCACTCTTCTGAATAGCCTGTCGACCCATCAATGAACAAGGCCAACAAACTGGCTGCTAAGGTAAGAAAATGATCAAAAAACTAACTATTTTACAACAGAATCTGGTGTGGGCCATTCCAATTTCAATGAGCCTGGGGCTGATCTATGGCTATCTCTTTGATACCAGCAATCTGAGAAGCCTTATCATTCCAATTACATTCGTCATGATTTATCCGATGATGGTCACCCTTAATGTCCGGTCGATATTCAAGGGGCATGATATGAAGCTCCAGGTGGTTACCCAGATCATCAATTTTATTCTGGTGCCGATTGTGGTCTTCTTCCTGGGTAAGTTCTTCTTTGCCGGGGCTTCAGAGAAGTTTGGTCTTTGGGCGGTGGGGCTGTTTCTTATCGGCGTTCTGCCTGCCTCCGGTATGACAATTTCCTGGACCGGATTTGCTAAAGGCAACAAGGAGGCCGCGATGAAAATGCTGGTTTTCGGTCTGGTCCTGGGCTCTCTGGCAGCACCGATCTACACCAAGGTGTTCATGGGTGCCAATGTCGAAGTTGACATGTTGCATATGTTTAAACAGATCGCTATTTTTGTTTTTGTGCCTTTGTTCGCCGGGATTTTTACTCAGATGTCTCTGCGGAAAAAGTATGGTGATGCCGATTGGGAGAAACGACTCAAACCAAAATTCCCACCATTCTCGGCGCTTGGTGTCGTCATGATCGCTTTTGTTGCCATCTCCCTGAAAGCCAAGGGGATTATTGCTCATCCGGAAGATATCGTGAAAATTCTGATCCCACTGGTGATTTTTTACCTGATTTCCTATATCCTGTTGACCCTGATTGGCAAATTTATGTTCAGCCGGGAAGATGCCATCGCCATGGTTTACGGTGTCGTCATGCGGGACCTGTCAATTGCCTTGGCCATCGCCATGACGGCTTTCGGTAAAGAGGGTTCGACAATTGCCCTGTTGATAGCTCTGGCCTATGTCATTCAGATACAGAGTGCCGCCTTGTATATAAAAATCGTTCCGAAAATCTTCGGTCCACCTGCTGAAGGGGTGCCCAAGGATTTAGCGGCAGAAGTTGTCGCTCGTTAGAAGCGTCTGTCCCGGATGAGCTATGTCACCAAGACCTAAAAAACCACGCAATTGTTGTCATGAACACCCTGCAGGCAGGGTGTTTAAGCCGACGTCAATCCCGATGAAGGATCTCGTCTGCGTGACTCTGTTTCTTGATGAGATGGAAGCCCTTCATCTCTGTGATGGACGGGGGCTGACCCAGGAGGAGGCCGGTCTGCAGATGGGTGTCTCCCGTGGGACTATTCAACGGTTGGTCAGCAGCGGCCGCAAAAAAATGGTCAATGCTATCGTCAATTGTCATGCGCTGGTTATTGGCGAGGAATGATCTATGTACTCTGATAAGGTGATGGATCATTTCACCAATCCCCGCAATGTAGGCATCATGGAAGAGCCAACGGTTCTCGTCAAGGTCGGCGACCCTGGTTGTGGTGATGCCTTATTGCTGTTCCTCAAGATTGAGGAGGATCGAATCCGGGACATCAAGTACAAAATATTCGGCTGCGGTGCAGCGATCGCCACGTCTTCTGTGGCCAGTGAGCTGGCTATGGGGAAAACTCTGGACGAGGCTCTGCAAATCACAGACCAGGCCATTGCGGACGCTCTTGACGGCCTTCCGGCTGAAAAAATGCACTGTTCCAATCTGGCAGCTGGCGCACTCAAGGCTGCGATCAGTGAATACCGCAAGGTTCGGGTGACTTGATCGTAGCAGGCTGGATAAAAACTCTAAAAGACCACATAAAGCTACGATCAAGAGAGGACTTTCTCACAAAGCTGTTCCATCAACGGTCGATACTCAGAGATATCCAGCAAAGTTTCACGACGGGATAATGATCGCGGTATCTCCATATCAAAGGGAATACGGCCGATAATTTCACCACTATTTTCAGCAACAATCACCTCAATCTGCTTGCCGAGTTCCAGATCTACCCCGGCCTTGTTGAGCAACACCATGTGCGGAATACGGAAACGCTCCAGCAACTTTGCCAGCCGCTGGTAATCAGACAAACCACTAAGGCTCTCTTCCAGGACCGCCAGCACCCTGTCCACACCCGTGATACTGGAGATGGCCTGGCAGCTGGTGCCGGGAGGGCCATCGATCAGAATGATATCCAGGCCTTTTTCCGTAGCAACCTTTCTTGCCTGTGCACGGATACTGGCAATCAGCTTGCCACTGTTGTCCTCACCCGGGATCAGGTCGGCATGCAGCAGGAAACCATTCTCAAGTTGACTGAGATATTTTGTTCCGGAACAGTGCGGTACCATGCTGATAGATTTTACCGGGCAGACCCAAGCGCAAGCTGCGCAGCCTTCGCACTCGTCGTTGACGGAGTAATTTCCCTGTACATCGACAGCTATGGCACTGAAAGCACAAATTTCTTTACAATGTCCGCACCGTGTACAGCTTTCAATATCAATTTGCGCAACGTCCATCCCAAAGTAGTCGCTTTGCGAGAGTTTTCGTGGGGTCAATAAAATCGGTAAATTTGAGGCGTTGACATCGCCGTCGACAGCAACGACATCGGGAAGTAATTTAAGTAAGGCAGCCGTAACAGAGGTCTTCCCTGCCCCACCTTTGCCGCTCATGACAGCAATCTCCCGGATCATTAGTGCTCTATCTCCCCAGCAACCGCCTGCCGCAACAACTGGCAGATTTGATCATCACTCTGGCTGAGGATCTCTCCATGAAGCAGGGCTTTATGATATTCCGTCTGTAGAGGAATTGAAGCAGACAGCTTTAGTCCACGTTCTGCCAATAGCGAGATTAAGGGTTCATCCCCCTGCGACTTATTGGCAATAATCACTACTGGTTTGTGTAAATTCTCCAGGATATCCAGTGTCTGCAGCATATCGTGAATACCGAAAGGGGTTGGTTCAACGACCAGGATCACCAGATCTGCAGGTTTGATAGCAGCAACCGCAGCACAAGAATTCCCTGGCGGCCCATCGATAATAACAGTTCCCGGTGAATCGATCCGTTGCACAATATCTTGAATCAGGGCCGTGCCACGGGTTGAGCCAATGTTCAAATCACCGATAATTACCCGGGCCCCGGTTATGTTTGAATGCCCGGTGCGCACATTGCCAATTCCCTCCGGTTTATAGGTGATCGCTCCTTCCGAGCAGACCTCGCGACAGAGGTTACAGCTGTGGCACAGGGTTTCGGTCAAATAGATGTGGTTGGCAATCTTGTAGAGGGCATTGAAACGACACTCCCTGGTACATGCACCACAGGCGTTGCAGAGTCTTTCATCAATGGTCGGTTGCTGCTGGAAAACTTCCCGCACGGTCCAGTTTTCAGGATGCAGAAAATATTCACCGTTGGGGGCATCAACATCCAGATCGTAATAATCTGCCCGAAAAATGTGGGCAAGAGAGGTGGCTATTGTGGTTTTGCCTGCACCACCCTTGCCGCTGACGACCGAGAGAAGCAAAATCAGGCTCCGCCGCCACAGACCTGGTCCTGGCTGATCGGACCAATCTTGCCTTGCAGGTAGGCATCAACGGTTTCCTGTACAGTATTTCCATGTCCTGAATAGACTTCAATGCCCTCTTCCCGGAAACCCATCAGCGGCCGCCCACCGATGCCGGAGACAACCACCTTATGAACATCCCAACCCTTGAGCAAGGTAACGGGTACGGAGCAACCACCGACAACGTGCCCACCGTTTTCCATTGACTGGACAGCGACGACCTGGTCTTCGGCAATGTCAACCAGCGTGTAGAAAGCGCACTTGCCAAAATGTCCTGAGCGGCTGGAAGTGAGTCCCTTTTCGCAGTCTGAAGGGATAGCAACGCGGATAGCCTTTGTGGCAACAGGTTCTGCCGGGAGCGTTTCTACCTCAGCCTGCGTATTATTCTGAGTCCTGGCAATAAGTATGTCACGCAGGGCCAGGTCCACGACTTCCTCAACGGTACCGGTGGTATCTTCGACATAGCGGATCCCGGCTTTCTCCAGAGCATCAGCGGCCTTTGGGCCAACTTTGCCGGTGTAAACGACCTCTACCATCTCCTCAGACATCAATTGGGCCGCGCTGGTTCCAGCACCGTTACCCGCAGTGACACCTTCTTTGTTATCAATAGCATGAACTTCCATGGTCTCGCTGTTGGCGATCATGAAAAAAGGGGCCCGGCCGAAGTGGGAGTCAACCGGTGAGTCCATGTGCCCTTTTTGTGCGGTTACTGCAATAATCATTTTTGTCTCCTTTTACGATGGTGGATCACGCAAGCGACCATCTGATTGTTGTGTGCATATGCACAATATTATTATGGATGCTTTTTGTCAAGCAGGTTTTTAGAAAAATTTAATAAATCAGAAAAGGGGATTCATCATAGGGACAAAACTTTTGATGGGATCAAATGCAGATGTGGGCTCTGAGAATGGAATCTTACCGTTTGTTCATTGATAGTCCGACAGGCTGCTAGCGAACAAGTTTACATAACAAGGGACACTTCCGGAAGTGTCCCTTGTTAATCGAGGTGATTTGATCGTAGCAGGTTGAATAAAATTAATGTAGCATGATACTTTCAGGGAAACAACATTCTGCAAGCTGGTAGATATTGACCACTAACTGTGAGAACCGCTGTAATGTGCCTATCTAAAAGGTTCAGCCTGGCAAGGGTTATAAGCAAAGTCAGCATTGCTGTCTTCCTGTTGCTGTTTATCTATCTCGTTCTTCCTTTGGAGCCCGCTGCTCTGGCCCACCAGAAAGCAAAAACTCTCTATGAAAGCAGTCTTGTTCTCAATCAGTCCTCTGATTTCTATACCCTCAGCAAGAATCAAATGTGGTTCCTGCTGGGGATTATGACCTTTTTGGTGATAGATCTGGTTTTCGTTCTGTTCAAGTACAGAAGGACGGAAAGAGTCTTGAAGGAAAGCATGATTCAGACCAAGCTTTTGCTGAACTCGGCAGCCGAGGGCATTTACGGTCTTGATCTTGAGGGAAACTGCACTTTCTGCAATCCAGCGTGCCTTAGCCTGCTTGGTTTTGAGCTGGAAAGTGAACTTCTCGATATTAACCTGCACCAATTGATTCACCACACACGCGCAGACGGAACGCCCTATCCGTCTGAAGATTGTGTGATTTGCCATGCCTACCAACACAACAGTGAAATCCATCTGGAAAACGAAGTCTTCTGGCGGAAAGATGGCAGCAGTATTCCTGTCGAATATTGGTCCTATCCTTTACGCAGGGGCAAACAAACAATCGGGGCGGTCGTCTCGTTCATGGACATCACCGATCGCAAGCTTGTCGAGCAGAAGCTGGTGGATGCAAATCAGGAACTGGACGCTTTTGTCTATACAGTTTCCCATGATTTACGGACCCCCATTTCTGCCGTTGTCGGTTATACCGACCTGATCAAAGAAAACTACGCGAAGGAATTGAGCAAGGAAGTCCTGGAACTCCTGGACATAATCACGCAGCAGGGCGACAAGATGTCACTGTTGGTTGAAGATCTCCTGGCTTTGGCCAGGGCTGGTAATATTGAGACTCCTTCTACGCTGGTTGATACCAATGATGCTCTCAAATATGTACTCACTGAACTGGATCCCCAGATAGTGAGTGCCGGAGCGAGGGTTGTGGTTGGAGATTTACCGGATATTCGAGTGCCGGAATCATTATTGATCCAGATTTTCGAGAATCTGATTGGCAATGCGCTGCGTTATGCCGGCGCAAAGGGTGAAGTCATCGAAGTTGGAGGAGAACGTATGGGAGATATGGTTTGTTTCTATGTCCGTGATCATGGTCAGGGTGTTCCAAAGGAAGAACAAAGCAAAATTTTCGATGTATTCTACCGTGGCTCGGCAGGGAAGAAAATGACTGGAAGTGGCATTGGACTGGCCACGGTGCAAAAAATCGCGCGCTTATACGGGGGCCAGGCGCAGGTAGAAGATACTCCTGGTGGTGGGGCCACTTTCAGGGTTGAGCTGAATGATGTGTCATAACTCCTGTTGGCAGCCAGTCGGGCCATCAGTGAACTTTTTACTCCCACCAGTAAGCTTTTTATAAAAGAGAAACCATTGGATCTATCAATAAATCAGGATGTCTTCTTCATGCAGGCGGCCCTTGATGAAGCCGCCGTTGCCAAGGCTCTGGGTGAGGTGCCGATTGGTGCCGTCATGGTTTTCGATGACGAAATTATCGGTCATGGCCACAACCTGCGCGAAACGAGCAACGATCCAACCACTCACGCTGAAATGGTCGCGATCCGTATGGCCGCAGAACATATCGGCCACTGGCGCCTGCTTGACACTACCCTTTACGTCACCCTTGAGCCCTGTGTGATGTGTATGGGAGCGATCATTCTCGCCCGTATTCCACGCCTGGTATACGCCTGCCGTGATCCACGCGCCGGTGCCGTCGGGTCAATTTATGATTTTGCCCAGGACGGACGCTTCAACCACAAAGTCGAAGTCACTGAGGGTGTGCTGGGTGCGGATTGCAGTCAACTGCTCAGTGGCTTTTTTCGGGAATTAAGAGCTGGAAAAAAATCACAAAAGACATTATAAAGGGTCTCCCAAAGAGAACACCCACGGAGGGGTGTCCGAGAGGCCGAAGGTGACAGACTCGAAATCTGTTGTAGCGCAAGCTACCGTGGGTTCGAATCCCACCCCCTCCGCCATATAAAACAAAGGCCCGACCGAAAATGGTCGGGCCTTATGTTTTAATGCGGAGCCAAAAATTATTTAAAACATGACGGTTGTCGTCGACCTTCCCTATTGCAAAGTTCCCAGATTCCTTTATTCTTAACAAGTCTGTCCCTTTACCCTGATAATGTGAGCCAGGAATTCCTATGGAAGTGCTGAAAAACCACTTTGATGTCATTGTCATCGGCAGCGGTCCGGGCGGTGAAGGCGCTTCGATTATGCTCGCCAAGTCAGGTAAGTCTGTAGCTGTCATTGAAAGCCATGTTCTGGTGGGGGGCGGCTGTACGCATCTGGGGACGATCCCGAGCAAGACCCTCATTCATGTGGTCCGACAGTTCTCCGAGGAGAAGAAAAGCCGTCTTTTCAAGCGGGGCCATCATCATGTGAAGGTGACCTCCGACGATCTCATGGCTGCCGTAAAAGATGTGGTTGATCAGCAGGTTCGTGACCGCGAGGGCTTCTATGAGCGCAATGGCGTCGAGGTGATCGGAGGCTTCGCCCGTTTTGTCGACTCGCACAGCATCGAGATTGCCGACGAGTCGGATAATCATCGCCGACTCACGGCTGACCATTTTGTGATTGCGACCGGTTCACACCCCTACCGTCCGGAAGATGTCGATTTCGATAATCCACGTGTGGTTGACAGCGATACGATCTTGCAGATGCGTGAACTGCCCAGCACGTTGACAGTGTATGGCGCCGGCGTGATCGGTTGCGAGTACGCATCGGCATTCAAGGACCTGGGTGTGAGAGTCAACCTGGTCAACACTCGTGAGCGTCTGCTCGAATATCTCGATGAAGAGATCAGCAACGCACTCAGCTACCACATGCGCGACGAACAGGGCCTTGTTATTCGCCAGAATGAAGAATATGAGCGGGTAGAAGTTAATGAAAAAGGTGTTGTTCTGCACTTGAAGACCGGCAAGATCATCAAGTCGGACATGCTGTTGTGGGCCAATGGGCGCACCGGTAATTCCACGGGACTGGACCTTGAGACGATCGGGATCGAGGTTGACCATCGCGGCAATCTTGCGGTGAACGATGCGTATCAGACGACCCTGCCGCATATCTATGCGGTCGGCGACATTGTCGGCTTTCCCAATCTTGCGAGCGCCGCTTACGACCAGGGGCGCTTTGCCGGTACACATATCGCCGAGGGGCACTGCGACGAGCGCCTGGTCAGGGATATCCCGACCGGCATCTACACCTCACCGGAGATCAGTTGCCTCGGTGGTACAGAACAGGAGTTGACCGAGCAGCGCATCCCCTATGAAGTGGGCCGCTCTTTCTTCCGCAACCTGGCTCGCGGCCAGATCACATCTCACAAGGCCGGTATGCTCAAACTGCTCTTTCACCGTGAGACCCTGGAAATTCTCGGCATCCACTGCTTCGGGTACAATGCAGCGGAAATTCTCCATATTGGTCAGGCGATCATGGCCCAGCCGGCGCCACACAACAATATCAAGTATTTTATCAATACGACGTTCAACTATCCGACCATGGCTGAGGCCTATCGGGTTGCTGCGCTGAACGGATATAACCGGCTGTGAACTGCAAGCTGTAAGCTGTAAGGCTCTAAGTTGTAAGGTAAAGCCCTATAGCTTACAGCTTGTGTTTCCTCTTCTGTTTTTATAGTATCTTGCGAGGCCTTTCCAGCCTGACATTCCGCTGAAATCCAAGGAGATAATTTGATGTTCTATAACCACCCAGCCGCCCACTGCGGCAGGGATATTTCTGTCAACCAGTTGCTGAACAGGCTTACACCATGAGTCTGAATTCCCTCAATCCACAGCAGCTCGAAGCAGTGTTGCATACCGAAGGACCGCTTCTATTGCTGGCCGGGGCCGGTTCGGGCAAGACCAAGGTGATCACCCACCGGGTTGCTCATCTGGTGGGGTCGAAGTGTATAGACCCGGAGCGGGTACTGGCCGTCACCTTTACCAATAAAGCTGCGCGCGAAATGCAGGCGCGGGTGGCCGGTCTGGTCGGTCGCAACAAGGCGGAACGCATCCAGGTATCGACCTTCCATTCGCTCTGTTGCCGCATCCTGCGTGCTGATATCGAAAGGCTTGGCTTTAAGCGCAACTTCAGTATTTACGGCACCTCTGATCAGCAGCGCCTGATCAAGGATTTGATGAACAATATCAATGCCGACCACGGTCTTTCGCCCGATGCCATCCTCTGGAAGATCTCCGATGCCAAGAACAGTCTGCTGTCACCGGAGAAGTTTGGCCCTTTCATGCGCGGTGATGTCATCGGTGAGATGGCGAAAGCTGTTTATCCCGAATATCAAAAGAGCCTGAAAAGCTACAACGCTGTTGATTTCGACGATCTGATCATGCTGGTGGTGCGTCTTTTTGATGAGTTCCCCGAAGTCCAGGAGCGCTACCAGGAGCGCTTTCGCTACATTATGGTCGACGAGTACCAGGATACCAATACCGCCCAGTTCACTCTGATGCAACGGCTCGCCGGCAAATGGGGCAATTTCTGCGTGGTCGGTGATGATGACCAGTCGATCTATGGCTGGCGTGGGGCCGATCCGGGCAATATCCTTGATTTTGAGAAGAATTTCTCCGGTGCCCACGTTATCAAACTTGAACAGAACTACCGTTCCACGGCGAATATTCTCAATGCCGCCAACAAGGTGATCAGGCACAACCGGAAGCGCAAGGAGAAAGCGCTCTGGACCGCCGGTGCTGATGGCGAAAAGATCGGCGTGGTCAAGTGCATTGATGCTGAAGATGAAGCGCGCGCCGTGATCGAGCGGATTCGTCATAATGTGGACGCTAAGCGTATGGCCCACAAGGATCACGCTATTTTGATGCGTACCAATGCTCAGACTCTGGTCTTTGAGCAGGAGCTGCGGTTTGCAGATGTTCCCTACGTGTTGATCGGCGGCCAGCAGTTTTTTGATCGCAAGGAAGTCAAGGACGCCATCGCCTACCTGCGCTTCATCGTCAACCCTTACGACGAAGTCAACCTGCTGCGCATCCTCAACTACCCGCGGCGCGGCATCGGCCGCACCACCGCAGACCTGTTGATTCGCACCTCGATTGCCAGCAAGGAGCCGCTCTGGAAAGTGCTTAAAAAGGCGCGCATGATTCCCGGGATAAATGCCAAGGCCGCCGGCTCTCTGGAGGCTTTTGTCACCCTGGTCGAAGAACACAAGCGTTGGTTTCGTGGCGGCGGCAGGCTTGCCGGAACGGCAAAAGAGCTCTTCGCTGCGATCGGTCTTGAAGCTGAGCTGCGTCGCGACCCGGACACCCGTGAAAAAATCGAACGCCGCATCGAAAATGTCCAGGAGGTCATCAACGCCATCGCCACTTACGAAGGGCGTGAGGACAAGCCGATGTTGTCCGGTTTTCTCGAAAAGGTCGCGCTGCTCGATCGTGACGAACCGGGCTCAGACAGTAAGGAGAAAAAGCTGGCCAAGGACGCCGTGGTGCTGATGAGCTTGCATTCTAGTAAAGGCCTGGAGTTCCCTCACGTTTTCCTGCCCGGTTTCGAAGAGGGCTTTTTGCCGCACAAGAAATCGGTGTCCGAAACTCCTGATGTCGATGAGGAGCGTCGGCTCTGTTACGTTGGTATCACCCGCGCCCGGGAGAAACTGACCATCCTGCATGTCGATGCACGCATGAAGTATGGCAGGGCAGAGCCGCGCGAGCTCAGTCGTTTCCTGGCAGAGATCCCTGAAGAGGTCCGTCAGGAGGAAGCCAGGGCGGGCTTTCATCTTGCCGAAGGGGATGAAAATGCCAGCCTGTCGGATATGCTTGCCAAACTGATGGGCGAAGAGGCAGAATGAGACCATGAGTGATTTCGAAGCCAATCTGCCTCTCGGTAAGGCCACGGTTTACATGTCGGAATACGATCCCGCCCTGCTCTGCCCGATACCTCGCAAATTCAAGCGTGACGAGATCGGTCTGCCTGCTAATCTGCCCTTTCATGGTGTGGATATCTGGAACGCCTATGAGCTTTCCTGGCTGACCCCGCAGGGCAAGCCGGTGATTGCCATGGGCGAGTTTCGCATCCCTTGCGAGTCACCCAACCTGATCGAATCGAAATCGATCAAGCTTTATCTCAATTCTTTCAACCAGACCCGGTTTGACGATTTCGAGTCGGTACGCGCTCTCTTGAGCCAAGACCTTGGCGGTGCAGCCGGAACGCCGGTGGATGTGCGTTTGCTTGGAGCTGCAGAGTTTTCCGGTGAGTCGCTCGCCACCCTGCCGGGAGATTGTATCGACGATCTCGACGTCAAGATCGAGAACTATATCCTGGCTCCGGACCTTCTTGAGGGAGCGGCTGATCCACAACAACAGGTTGCAGAGACGCTGCACAGCCACCTGTTGAAAAGCAACTGCCTGGTGACCAGTCAACCTGACTGGGGCAGCGTGCTGATTCGCTATGAGGGTGCGAAAATTGATCGTGAAGCCTTGTTGCGCTATCTGATCTCCTTTCGTCAACACAACGAATTCCACGAGCAGTGTGTTGAGCGCATCTATACCGACCTGATGCGTTTCTGCCGGCCGCAGAAACTGACCGTTTACGCTCGCTACACCCGACGCGGTGGCCTCGACATCAACCCGTATCGCAGCAATTTCGAATATGAAGTGGAGAATTTGCGTCTGGCGCGTCAATAGTACCAAGAGATGGTTGATGCAGGTTTTTATCCTGTCCATCCTGCATATCTCTGTAAAATGACTTTGATTTTAAAGGTATTTACCCAACAGGGATGAACTGGATACACGGGATGGTTAAACCCGAAAAGCCTTTGTTTTGATGATAAATCCATTTTCTTATAGAATGTCCCAAAGATTCTTTTGACTTTGCAGGATTTCGCATTCATGGATAAAGACATTTTGACAGAATTGACACCCGGTGAGGTCGCCGAGGCGTTGGTCTTTGCGCAGCAGGCAATGCAAGGTGCAGGTGCTGTCGCCTTGCGTTATTTTCGTCAGCCTCTGGAAGTGGAGAACAAGCTTTCCGGGGGCAACTCCGATCCGGTGACCTGTGCTGATCGCGCTGTCGAAGCCTTCCTGCGCGAGGAGCTTGGCCGCCGCTTTCCCGATTTTGGTGTGATCGGAGAAGAGGACGGAGTCACACCGGGAACTTCGGATATCAACTGGGTGATTGATCCGATTGACGGCACCAAGGCATTTATCAGCGGTTTTCCGACCTGGGGCATCCTGCTTGGGCTGCAGCAGGGTGATCGGGTTCTGGCGGGGCTTATGCACCAGCCGGTGACCGGCGAACTTTTTTACGGTAGTGCGGCGGGTGCTTTTCTGCAACAGGGGGGCGAGACGATTGCCATACAAACCCGACAGAACACCCACCTTGAAGAGGCCCTGCTCTACTGCACTCACGAGAGCATGTTCGCCAACGCGGACAACCTGGCGAGATTTAAACGAGTAGCGGCACAGGCCCGTCTGCAGCGGTTCGGTGGTGACTGCTACTCCTACTGCATGCTGGCGCTCGGCCAGATCGACCTGGTGATCGAAGACACCCTGCAGCCGTACGACATCATCCCGCTGATTCCAATTATCGAAGCGGCCGGCGGCGTTATCACCGATGCGCAAGGCAACAGTCCTGTCGCCGGTGGTTTTGTGGTGGCTGCGGCCAACAAGCAATTATATGAAGAAGTGATGGCCCTGCTTTAACGAGGAGATGATGGCATGGAAACAATTAAGACGGCCAGCTTTGAATACCTGGTGGACCTTGCCAAGAAAAATCCTGAGGGTGGTTACACTTTTGTGCTCGATGGCACTCCCTATCAGCTTGAGGATGTCCTGGAAATCTCCAAGATCGCCACGGATCACGGTTATATTGTGATTTATTGACTTATTGCAAAAGAAAGGTTGCAAGGCTATAGAATTTCTTCCAGCCCCCAGCCCCCAGCCCCCAGCCCCCAGCCCCCAGCCCCCAGCCCCCAGCCCCCAGCCCCATTACAACCCACTCGCATCAAGTGAAGATTCAATCTCCAGAGAGCGCAGTTTGAGAACCATCTTGCGACGGATTGCGGTGGGAATTTCAACATGCAAGCACTGTGTCCGCGGGTTGAGTTTGTGCGCAGCGATTCGCTGTAGGGCGTTGGCTCCTGCACCAGGAATCCAACGCAGGTTCTCCTTCGGCAGGAAGGAGCGTTCTTCGCCATCGATCAGGCTATCGATATCGGTTTTTGGATCTACCTGGAAACCGAGCAACTGCATACCGCCAAGCAGGGCAAAGTTGTAGCAGAGGTGGGTACCGGCGCAAAACTGCACGTACATCTCGGCAGAGAGATCCCGGATCAGGTTCAACCCCTCTCTTACAGTGTTATTCGGCTGCAGAAAAAGCACATTCTCTTCTTTGAGAAAAACTCCTATGTCATCCGGAGACCGGTATGGTGGCAGCCCGCCAAGTCCGACCACGACGCGATGATCCTCGCTGAAAGTTCCCACACAGCCGTGAATATCGATCACCAGCTCTGGGAGTGATATTTCCATTGCTGTCATATAGCCTGGTAAACCCTCTTCGAGTTTGTAGCAGTATGGGTGGCCATGCTCGTCGACATAGGGGTATATGATATCAATATTGCTGGGATTGAGCGGCACGCCCCAGGACTCCAGCTGCGCCACATTCTCATCGGTCAGCGGCTCACGTCCGGCAAAGCCCAGATTGATGATCGCTGACCCGCCCTTGCCGGTGCGCAGAAAATAGAGGGTTACTTCCAGGGTGTGGGGATCGTACGGGCCGTGACTGGCGGTGATCAATGGTCGCTGTTGACGGCTGTCGTCCTGTAGATGCCGCAGCAGCAAAGCGCCGCCCGAGGCATCCGGCAGGTAGCGTCCTTCGAACCCCGGCAAGGCTTTATCGCAGGGCTGCCAGCCGGAATCCTCGGTGGGAAATCCGGCAAAGAAACGCTGCAGTACCGCCTGACGCCAGGTGGCAATAAAGCGCAGGCAACGATCAGGCAGGCGATAATAAATTGAATAGTGAACAGGATCGAGATAAATGCGGGCCTGCAGGCGTTTGAGCAGCTCCCGGTTGTAGTTGTTCTGGGTTGTTTCCAGCAGGCGCTTGGTGATTTCCACCATAGCGGCGAAAGTATCCTCATCGGGTATGGTGTCGAGGAGTTCAACACGTTTCAGCTGGCTGTAATCCTCCCTGCCGATTTCGACCTCAAGGCGATTCAGATGTCGCTGGAAAGGGACGGCCTCATCGACTTCGAACTGGCTGAGAAAAAGAGGCGATATGCCGGTGCGTTGGTCTTTCATTTGTTATCCAAGAATTAAAATCTTTTTAATCTTACCTGTTTCAAAGCTATTTACGAGTGTATCAAATATGGCTACTCCTTGTCGGGTCGCTTACGGATTCTGGCAATAGAGAAAAAGATGCCGACGAAGCAAAGCCCAGAAAAAGCCAGCAATGCAGTGTGCATACTGAAAAGAAACTCCGGCTGGGTTTCTGTCGTGACTGCATGGCCGCCCATAAAGATTGAAAAGACGATGGTGATAATCGTCATGCTGGCCATCATCCCGAGAGTGCGCATGGTGCTGTTGAGCCCTGAAGCCACGCCGAGGTAGCGGGGGGCGACACTGCCCATAATAACGCTGATGTTTGGTGAGGAAAACAGGGCAAAGCCAAGGCCGAGAATTGCCAGCATAACCATAATCAGAGAAACCGGAGTGGTAGCAGTGATGCCGGCGGCGATGCCGAGGCCGGCGGCGCAAAGCCCCATGCCTATAGTCGCCACGATCGCTGCAGAAAAGCGGTCAGCGAGTCGTCCGCACAGCGGTGAGAAGAGCGCCTGTATGATTGGCTGAATGATGAGGATGGTGCCGGCCTCGCGCGGATTCATCCCCTTGACATATTGCAGATAGAGACTGAGGAAAAAGGTTACACCGAAGGTGGCGGCGTAGTTGAGCAGGGCCGCCAGGTTGGAGAAGGCAAACACCCGGTTGCTGCGCAACAGGGCGACATTGAGGACCGGGTACTCGGTACGCGACTCCAGGATCAGAAAAAACATCAGAACACCTGTGCCGGCGGTTGCGAGCAGCCAGGCCCACAGACCATGGTCCAGGTTGGAAGCTCCGATGATTAACAGCAGGATGCCCCCGGCGTAAACCAGGCTGCCCTGCCAATCGAAAGGCTCACCCTTGGCTTCGGCCCACTCGCCGCGCAGTTTGGCACAGGTGACGGCAAAAGTAATCATGCCGAGGGGCACGGCAAGGTAGAAAATGGAACGCCAGCCGAAAGCGGTGACCAGGGCGCCGCCGAAAAACGGTCCGCAGGAGATGCCGGCATAGACGCTGGCAACAGCGATGCCGAGAGCCTTGCCGCGCTCTTCTGGGGGGAAGACTGAAACAACGATGGCAAAGGTGGTTGCCATGACCATGGAACCACCCATCCCCTGCAGAAAACGCATGACGATCATCGATTCGATCGACCATGCCTGTGAAAGCAGCCCTCCAGCGATGGTAAAGATGACGATGCCATACAGGAAGATGCGGCGACGTCCGTAGATATCCCCCATTCGTCCCATGGCCAGCAGGAAGATGGAGGCAGAAAGCACATAGGTGGTTTCCACCAGACCCAGTTGCATGGCACTGGCCGAAAAGTCGCGACCGATGGCCGGCAGGGCGACACCGACCGCCGACATCATGAAGGGCATGAGAAAGTGGGCGGTACAGACGACCATCAGAGTGGCTGATCGGGAGACCTGTTGGGGCATCTAAAACCTCGAAGCGCGTGGCGTGTGGCGCGTAGCGCGAAAAAGCTTATCAAAAATCATCATGTCTTTTAGCCTTTACCAGTCACCAGCCCCTACAGATACGTCCTGCCACCCATATAGGTTTTCGCGAAAAAACGGTTCGAGAGCTTCTCGATGCGCACATTTTTGCCGGTACGGGGGGCATGGATGAAGTTGCCGTTGCCGACATACATGCCGACATGGGTGACCCGAGTGCCGCCTTTGGTGGCGAAAAAGACCAGATCTCCCTGGCGCAGTTTTGCCTTGGGCACCCACTTGCCCGCTTTGAACTGGTTGCGCGAGACCCGGGGCAGATTCAGGCCGTTGAGGCGATAGCTGACCATGGTCAGGCCGCTGCAGTCGAAGCCGTTCTCGGCGGTGGTACCGCCCCAGCGGTAAGGAATGCCGATGAATCGTTTGGCGGTCTTGACCAGCTCTGATCGCAAGTTCCCTTTGCCGCTCTGCTTGATGCGTGCGGCAGCGTAATCTTCAGGATAGACGATAAAGAACCTGTCGATCAATCCCTGGGATTGCAGGTGCTCTGCCTTGCTGCGTGCCGGTTGGTAAGTCGTATAGTTGCCGAAGCGAACCTTGTAGAGTCCTGATTCATGGCGGAAGTAGTAGGCGTCGATGCCTCGCGCCTCAAGGCGCTGTTCCAGTCGTACGGCATTGTCGAGGTTAGCAAAAGCACCGACCTGGATCGAGTAGCCCATCTTCTGCAAAGGAGTTCCATGACGCTGATCGGGTGGTTTCTCCTTGAGCAGTGCGGCAACCGGATCGTCTGCGGAAAAACTTGAAGGGGCTCTTTTCGGCACTGATGGCGTGCTGCAGCCGGCCAGAACTGCCACCATGATGAGCAGGGTGAAGATTGTCCGGACAAGTTTGTAATGCTGGGATTTCTTGAGAGCCATGAGGGGTGTTACCATCCTTAAACAACAAAAAACAAGGCATCCAGACTAACATAATCAGAAGAAAAATAACGGTCGTTTCTCTTGGTCTGGATTAAGGCAGACGATAAAGGTGCAGTGCCACACCGCATTCAGAGCGTGCTTCGGGGAAGTCTTCCCCCGGAGTGAAACTGCCGAGTTTTTCGGCCGCAGGAATTTGGGTGGCAAACAGCCCATCGAGAAAGTCAGGCCCAAGGTTCGGAGCATTGAGGCAGGCGAGAACTTCTCCACCGGAATTGATCAGGTCAGGCAGACTGCGAACCAGTTTTGGCCAGTGGCGCTCGGCAGTAAAGCTTTGTCCCTGAGAGGCCGGTGGATCACAGATGACCAGGTCGAAAGGACCTAACTTGCGCAGTTTGCTGAGACTGCGGAAAAATTCCAGCGGCAGAAAACCGGCCTGGCGCAGATCGATGTGGTTGATGCGATGATTGAGCTTGCCGAGTTCCAGGGCGCCGCGATTCATATCGAGATTGATCACCTGGGCCGCACCGCCGGCCAGGGCCGCGACTGAAAAACTGCAGCTGTAGGCAAAGAGGTTGAGAATCCGTTTGCCCGCTGCTCGCTCCCGAACCAGTTTTCTTCCCACCGCCATATCCGGGAAGAAACCAATGTTCTGTGCTTTGCCGAGGCGCAGTCGGAAGAACAGTCCTGCTTCCAGTGCATTTAAACTTTCAGACAATTCTCCCTGCAACAGCCTGTTTGGTCTGTTCGCCAGAAAGCGTTCTTGCAGCAGAATAGCCTGAGGCTTGTGCGGCAATATCGTACCGAGAAGTTGCGTCAGTGCATCAAGCCAGATTTGTGGCCGTTGACGGTAAAGGATAACCATGATGACTGGTGGGTAATAGTCGATTACCAGGTCGTCATACCCGGCAAAACATTGCCCCCTGCCGTGAAAGAGGCGGCGAGCCTCACCGGAGTGTGGCAGGTGTTTGATGATTTCGTCGAGGATGATCTGCATGAATTATGTTGGTCCTGTCCCGAAACATAAGTGGACAAATATTTAGATACAACCCTAAGGCACAGTGGCCAGGGGGAAAAGGTCTGTGGTAACGACCTGAGACAGGAGGTTTATTGGTTGTCGATGATCAACTTCTTGCGATATTCATGCAGGACCGTCTTGATCTCCGCGGCATTTTCCGGTCCGCTACGTATCAGAATTTTGCTTCCAGACGAAAGGGCCTCCAGGGCCGGGTTGGCGTAGAGGTAGAGCGCTTTCGGTTGAACCAGGTAAATTGGTTCGGAGACTTGCGGGGTTGCCAGCAGGTGGTCAATGACTTCAATCAGTCGGTCGTTGAAATAAGCGTTCGGGTAGCCGAGGCCTTCGTAAGCTTCCTGAAAGAGGGGATAAAGACGCTTATAAACGGCTACCGCCTGCTCGGTGTCAAGTGCGGCCAGCATTTTGACCAGGGGGGTGTAGCGTTGATAGTTGGCCGGATCGATCGTCAGCTGGTCCCGTTCACCGTTTGCCAGAAATTCCCCCGGTGTTTTCTTGAGTGGCCGATGGGTTGTCGGCAGTTGCGGGCGCGGCAGATTGTCGACCATGACCACAAAACGTTCGATGAAATGTTCGAGAATAAAGAAGCGACTCAGCTTCTGGTCGGCAAAGAGTTTGGCCAGGATCTCTGCCATGGGCGTGTCACTCTGTTTCAATTCCGGCAACGGTTGCTCCGGGTCGATGATCGGTTCGGCGGCTTTGAGCTCTTCCTGCTCCGTTGTGACCGGGTGCTGAATCACCGTTTCCGCTTGTGGTTCGCTGACCGGGAGAGGTGCAACAACCTGTACGGGCGCCTGTTTCTCTGGGCGATAAAATTGCCAGTAAGCGATGGCGATAATGATGCCGATAACAACAAATCCAATTCGAAACGGCCAGTTTTTCATAGTGCCTGTCTCCAAGGTTCTTAGTCTGGGGGCCCTAAGGGTTCCAGCTCTGTGGGCTCCAGGATCCTGAGTCCGGTTCTGTTGCCGGGAGGGAGTCGGACTCTACACTCCACCCCAACAATAACGTCAATCGACAGTCCGTCAACCTCCCCACAGCAGGGCCGCCCACCAGGCGCCTGTCACGATTCCTATACTCGCTGTCGCCAGCATGGCATTCACCCTTCTGTCAGGACGCCCCCAGCGCTCCACCATCATTTCTGCGCCGGCACCAAGGGGGAGGCCGAAGAGAAAGCCGAACAGGTGCGCACCGAGATCGGTATTTTCACCACCGGCACCGAGCATGGCGAGCAGGCCGAGGGCTGCAGCTATCGGTAGGGTCCAGCGACGACGTGGTCGCAGGTTGTGGCGATAACGCACCATACTGATGGCGGCGAGTATGCCGACGGCGCCGAAGATGGCCGTGGAGGCTCCGACCGCACGATGGGCGGGGTTCTGCAGCCAGGCGTTGAACAGGTTGCCAAGCAGGCCGGAGGTGATCAGCAGCAGCCAGGCAGGACCGGAGCGCAGGTCGCGGCAGAGACGGGAGATGAAGACCCCGCCGATCAGCAGGTTGCCGAGCAGATGTTGCCAGTCAGTGTGCAGGGTGAGGGCGGTAATCGATCGCCACCACTGACCGGCCATGATCTTGCCGGCATGAGCATTGCCGATAGCGGACCAGTCGACCGGATGATGTCCGGCCAGGTTGATCTTATGTAGGGTGAGGTTGTAAAAAACGCCGATGGCAATCAAAACCCAGATGGTTGTCGTACGATTGTCAATCAGTGGCGTGTCCTGCGGAGGCGGAGGCGGCCAGCCACGGTTTTCACTCTCGTACAGGCGCAGCTCCCTGCCTGCTTTCGCCAGCGCGTCTGCCGGGACCAGTAGCTGCCAGCCAAAGCCGCGTCGTTCGGCTCGCCAGGGGATATGGCGTGATTCCAGAACCAGCGACCAGTTCCGCATTTGCCGCTTCGACAAGGTTATTGCCGGTGACTCCTCCAGCCGTGATGGCAGGGGGTGCCACTCTTCAGAGTTTTGTTCCGGGGGCATTATGTCAATGGGTGAGTCGGGCATGATGTGCCTATCATCGCAAATTGTTGCTATCAGGTCACTCTCTGATTCCTTGACTTGCCACTTTTGTCATGATAGTTACTTTACAGTAACCTATACTTCTAGCATCAAGGGTCCGATTTATGTCGCAGCTGACGGCACGTCAACAGCAGGTGTACGATTTCCTGGCAGAGTATATTTCCGCAAGCGGCTACCCTCCGACTTTACAGGAGATTGCACGGCATCTGCATGTTTCCGGCAACCTCGGTGTGCTGCGTCACCTCAAGGCGCTGGAGCGTAAGGGGATGATTACCCGCAGTCCCGGCAGTTCCCGTTCCATTGTTCTGGTGGATCAGGGCAGAAGCGATTCTGTAACTTTGCCACTGGTCGGTACGGTGCGCGCCGGTCTGCCGCAACTGGCTGACGAAGAGATCGAGGCATACCTTGCGGTCGACAGTTCTCTGGTCAAGGGTAAAGGCTCCTTCCTGCTGCGGGTGAGGGGTGATTCGATGATTGAGGCGCACATTATGCCCGGGGACCTGGTCGTAGTGCGGCCGCAGTCAGCTGCGGAGAATGGTGAGATTGTGGTGGCCTTGATCGACGGCGAGGCAACCCTCAAGCGTTTTTATCGCGAATGTGAAGAGATTCGCCTGAAGCCGGAAAACTCCACCATGAAAGCTCTGATCTACTGTAAGGATGATGCCGGGGTGCAGATTCTCGGCAAGGTCACCGGGCTCTGTCGTCCTCTGGGGTAGCACGTGAAAATCTGTGAATCGAACCTCAGGGTCGGCGTTATTCATGGGCCGGGCAACCGGATCACTCCTGTCTGGTTTGATCTGAAACACCGTAAACACACGGTGCGCGAAATCACCAACAGCTGGCGCGATCGCCAGGGTGAGACGGTGCGTATCCACTTCCATGTTACCGATGATGGTGCGCTTTATGAACTGGTTTACGATCTGGGGAATATGTGTTGGACGTTGGAGAGGGTTGAAGCTCTTTAGGAACGCGTCACATTTTTTTTATGAAAACCATCATGCATGTCGACATGAACGCGTTCTTTGCCGCAGTTGAACAACAGTCGAATCCGGCTTTGCGGGGGCGGCCGATTGCGGTGACCGGCAGCGAGAAACGTTCGATTATCCTGACCGCTTCTTACGAGGCCCGTGCGTTCGGGGTCAAAACCGGCATGACCCGGTTTGAAGCGTTCGAGCGTTGTCCGCAACTGACTCTGGTGCCGGCCAATAACCGACTCTATACCCATGTGTCATCTGAGATCATGGCTTTGTTCCAGGATTACACGCCACTGGTGGAGATCTTCTCCGTCGACGAGGCGTTTCTCGATCTCAGTGGTTCGCTCAAGCTCTTTGGTGGTGTTGAGCGTATCGCTTATCTGATCAAGTCGCGTATCAAGGCCCGTCTCGGCATCACCTGCTCGATCGGTGTTGCGCCGAACAAGCTCCTGGCCAAGCTGGCCTCGGAACAGCGCAAGCCGGACGGCCTGACGATCTTCCGGCCGGAAGAGATCTCTGTCCTTCTGGAAAATATGCCCATTCAGGAGCTTTGCGGTATCGGCCGTCGACTCGGCCGTCAGTTGCATGGATTCGGTATCTTCACCTGCGGCCAGTTGAGTCGCTTTCCTTTGGCAGTCCTTAAGAAGAAGTACGGCGTGATCGGCGACAAACTGCACGCAATGGCTCGCGGTATCGATTTGTCACCGGTGGTGCCGGTCGAAGAGAGTGCTTTGGTCAAGTCGGTAGGACACAGCCGAACGTTGCGGCATGATCTGGACGATCGGCAGGCAATTTGCGCGTTTCTGCTGCAACTGGCCGAGATGGTCGGTCGCCGTGCCCGGCGTTACCAGGTCTCTGGCAGGGTTGTCACTCTGACCTTGCGTTATGCGGATTTTACCACCATCAGCCGGCAGGAGGTTCAGGTTGATTACCTGAATGGCAGTGAAGAGATCTATCGGGCCAGTGTAAAAATCCTCGAGAGTCTGGTTCTTGATCAGCCGGTGCGTCTGTTGGGGGTGCGGTTGTCCAGCCTGCGCTTCAAGACGGCACAGTTGCCACTTTTCCCGGCGGAGCGACGGCAGTACCTGCTGACAGAAGCCCGGGATCATGTCAACGATCGCTACGGCGATTTTACCGTCATGTTTGCCAGCCTGCTCAAGCAGAAGGGCAAGGGCAGCCACGTCATTTCTCCCGCGTGGCGGCCGCAGGGAGTGCGCAACGTGGCTGTGCAGTAAGGTCGGGTATTTACCCAGATCTTATTCGGTTGCTTCCAGAAGGGCGTGGAGCATGGCAACCCGGAGCATCGGTGTTGCGGTATCGGCTGCACGTTTCAGGGGAATGCCGTAGATCGCGGCCAGTTCCAAAGGGGAACCTTGCTGGCGGTCGATCATCATGCTCGGATGGTAAGCCCCCATACCGGCAGTCGCATGCAACTGTTGCTCGATAAAGTCCGGCCCTTCGATTGGCTCTGACAGCCCCTGTCGGTTGGCAGCTACAATGACTTCCTGCATCATCTCCGTGATCAGTTGCCGGGTTTTCGGGCCGTTCAGCAGGCGATCGGTCGGCAGGTCAGTCAGGGCACAGAGGCCGTTGAAGGGAATATTCCAGACCAGCTTTTCCCAGCGGATTCTGGCGAGATCGGAACAGGCTTCGCAGGAGATGCCCGCCTGATTGAAGATCTCAGTAAGCTGCTCAACCCTTGCACTGAGCCCCTTGCCGAATTCAGCGATACGGATAGAGCCCTGATCGAGATGATGAACAGTGCCGGGCTCGCCGCGGTTGCAGCATAGAAAGGCGACGCCGCCAACAACAGCGTCAGCACCAAAGGCTCCTGCCAGGAGTTCCTCGTTGCCGAGCCCGTTCTGTAAAGTCAGGATGGTGGTCCCGGCGACAACCAGTGGACGGGTCAGTTCTACCAGGTGATCATTGGCGTAAGCTTTGAGACCGACCAGGACCAGGTCGACCGGTCCGATCTCTCGACTGTTCTGGTAGCCGCAAACGTCGGCAAGGTGAAAGTTGCCCCGAGGTGAAGTGACCGACAGGCCGGTTCTGGAAATGGCCTCGAAGTCGCGGCGCAGCAAAAAGTGCAAGTCATGTCCTGCCCGTTGCAGCAGCGCTCCGTAATAGAGCCCCAGAGCACCAGAACCAATTATACCAATACGCATTTTATGCTCCCGGCTGTTATGGTTTTCTGGAAAGAGTCTACATGGAAACAACCCCTTGAACAGTCACGGCTTTCCTTGACCGAAGAGGCTTTCTGTGGTATCTTGGTGACTTCCATGGGAGAGAATCAAATGTTTAAAGTTGGTGACAGAGCTGTATATCCTGCACAAGGTGTAGGCGTCGTTGAGAAGATTGAAACCCGAGAATTTTGCGGACAGACCAACGATTTTTATATTCTGCGTATCATTGATAACGATATGACCATCATGGTTCCGGTGGGCAATGCCCGTCATGTTGGCCTGCGAACCTTGATCAGTAAAGACAAGGTCGAGACAATATACAACGTCCTCGAGGAAAAGCAAGTTGGCTCCTTGGCGATTGCTTCCTGGAGCAGACGACAGCGGGAGTACAACGACAAGATCAAGACGGGCGATCCCAAGGATGTAGCTGAGGTGCTGCGCGAACTCTACCTGATCAAAGAAGGCAAAGAGCTCTCTTATGGTGAGAAGAAAGTTCTTGAACTGGCGCGCAGGCTGCTGGTCAAGGAACTTGCCCTTGCAGAGGGTATCGCCGAAGAAATGGTTACCAAGCGTCTCGAAAAGAGGGTCAACTGATTCTAACAATTTTAATTGCTGATTTCTGGCCGGGTGCTGATGTGCACTCGGCCTTTTTATTTGCGAATTGTTAATAATGATTTTCAAACGGTGATAAATACGATAGAAATGGCAACTAGACATAATGAATTGACCTGTCCAACCTCGAATGCGTGGGTTATTCTGGGGTTGGAAACCTTTTGAACAGAGCCATAATCAAGGAGGACAGGTCATGAATGAGTTTAGCAAATATGTTGGTTTAGATACACACAAAGACACGATTGCCGTTGCAGTAAGTGATGTGTATGGAGGATCACCAAGATACTATGGTCAAATTGCCAATACGCCAGAAGCGTTGACCAAGCTGGTTAAGAAGCTGAGTTCCGACGGTGAAGTAATCTCGTTTTGTTACGAGGCTGGCCCTTGTGGCTATGGGATTTATCGTCAAATTACAGGGATGGGCCATGACTGTGCAGTGGTTGCGCCGTCGCTGATACCCACCCGGCCTGGCGACCGAGTGAAGACGGATCGTCGCGATAGTGAATCCCTTTCCCGCTTTCATCGCGCAGGGGAGTTGACGCCGGTTTGGGTTCCAGATCAGGAACAGGAAGCAATCCGAGACCTGACTCGTGCAAGAGAAGACATGAAGGCGATGGAGCGCCAAGCACGTCAACGCCTGAATGCTTTCTTGTTACGTCATGGCAAGATCTATGAGTCGGGTAAGAGCAAGTGGACACAGGCACATTTTAGATGGTTGGAGCGGGTCAAGTTTGAGGTTCCAGTTCAACAGATTGTGTTTGAAGAATATGTGGGGGCGATCAAACAGGCACAGCAAAGGGTTGCAGGTCTGGAAGATGAGATGCTCAAGGCTATGGGAAGCTGGTCTCTGGCACCGGTAGCTAACGCTCTGATGGCGCTGCGTGGCGTGAAGCTGATCACGGCGATGACCGTGATGGCGGAACTGGGAGATATCACCCGGTTTGATTCACCCCGACAACTGATGGCCTATTTGGGGCTGGTCCCCAGCGAGTATTCCAGTGGCAAGACAAAACGTCGTGGAGGCATCACCAAGACCGGTAACGGGCATGTACGACGGGTGTTGATCGAATCCGCTTGGTGCTACCGATTCCAGGCACGAAAGACGGCCCATTTGCAACGACGAGCAGAAAAAACCAGCGATGAGGTACAAGCCATCGCCTGGAAAGCGCAAAAACGTCTCTGCGGACGCTATCAGCACCTGTTAGAAAGAGGCAAACTCAAGGTCCAGGTCAGTACAGCTATTGCCCGGGAATTGACAGGCTTTATCTGGGCGATTGCTTGTGAGGTGATGGGGCGCAGGCAGGCTATCGTACGCTGAGACGAACCGAATCGTTGTGAAAGAAGCACAACAGAAAGAGACAGCGAGTATTTGAGCCAGGACATGAGGGCAGGCAAGGAGAATCCTCGGTCCTCCTATGAGGCCCCTTCCTTGGAAGGATGACCCTCGAAACTAGAGAGAGGCAGCTCCACGACGAAGACAAGTCAGGCGGTAGCCAACCCGCGTATATCAGAGTGATCTACCGTCGTTGAACGCCACTCGTGTCCTGTCCCAAATGCTTGCTGATAAAGTAAAGGATCAAACAACATTAGTGATAGAACTTGACAGGTCAATACATATCAGGAGGCTGTCGGACTATACGGGCTGAAGCGAAAATTCGGAAGTTTGAGACCAGATTTTGGCTCGTTTGAGAGTAATATCCGTAGCTATTGGTCGAAAAGGAGCGA
>PVMK01130302.1_pt1 | contig 42296 bp, 38 predicted proteins | sample 1853481 | NCBI WGS metagenome assembly PVMK01 (sample SAMN08533507, study PRJNA380276) | Marine sediment metagenome, whole genome shotgun sequencing project.
CTGCCGGGTGATGACAAGACATGTACGATCACCAACGACGATATAGCGCCGAAGTTGACGCTGGTCAAACAGGCGATTGGTTTACCCGATGGTACTTTCTGCTTTATAGTCACTGGCCCTGATATAGACGGTGAGGTGTGTATTGAAACCGTTGATGGAATTGGTCAGGAAGGAGATGAAGTTCTTGTTGGTTGGTACAGCATCGTCGAGATCATCAACGGTGGTTATTCACTTATCAGTAATGAATGTGATAACGGCGACAGCGCGGATGAGGTTTACCTTGGTTTGGGTGACGATGTTACTTGTACTTTCGTCAACACAGTTGTCACACCAGTAGCTGTCACACCAGTGCCTGTTAACAATCCAATTGCGTTGATTATGCTGATATTAATGCTACTGGCTACCGGTTGGTATTTCAGACCGATAGCCATGCGCAAGTTCTGAGTTAGTTTTACAGTAAGAAAAAAGGTCCGGGAAACCGGGCCTTTTTTGTGGGTGGGCACATTCCAGTCATCAACGATCAGTAATTTTAAGACTTCCCTAAGATTCATTTATTAATCTGGGCAAGAGCGCCAAGCCACTGTTTATAACCTGGGGAGTTATTTAATTTATAATTTATGCAGATTTTATAATTACTTCAATCTGGCATTTTTGTAGCGTCTATATAATTTTCAAATTCAAGGAATTTTCTTCAAAATAAGGATATAGCGAATGTGAAGATTGCGAATCTGAATTACCTCCACTCAATTTCCGGATTTTGTAATAGAATGGAGGCTACCCCGGTCACCTTGACCAACTACATGACTGGAAAATAACAATGAACAAATTCATCAGCGGACTGATCGCTGCTATCTTACTGCTTACTTCATTTGCGGCCATGGCGGCGGGAAACCGTGAAGATATCCATGGCAGTGCAGATCGGGTTCAGCCTCTTTTGGCGGGTATGAAAGCACCGGATTTTACCGTCAGGAATGTTGAAGGCAATGCTTTCGAGTTCAATGCCGGGCAAAAGGGTAAACCGGTTGTACTGACATTTTTCCGTGGTGGCTGGTGTCCTTATTGCAATTTACATTTGTCGGAAATGCGCCTGGCGGAGAAGCAACTGAGGGAAATGGGTTTCGATATCTGGTTTATCAGCATCGACAAACCGGAATTATTACTGGAAAGCCTGGCTGATCCGGATATTGGTTACACGATTTATTCCGATTCATCGCTGGAGGCAACACGGGCTTTCGGACTCGCTTTTCGCGTTGACGATGAATTGAACAAACGCTATTTGACCTACAACATTGATCTGGAAAAGGCGTCAGGCGAAACTCACCATGTCCTGCCGGCACCTGCGACATATATTATCGGTAGCGACGGCATCATTACCTTCGCCTACATCAACCCGGATTATAAGGTGCGTCTGCACCCGGATGTATTGCTGGCAGCGGCAAAAGCCTACAACGAAGACGCGGATAAACGTCTGGATCGAAAACGTAAGCAAATGATGAAAAAATAATCTGTGTCCACACGGCAAATGCGGAATTGGAAAACCCTTGTTTCAGAGTCATTTCGTGAACTCGATGAGTTGCTGGAGTTTTGTGAAATTGAACCATCCCAAACAGGAATCGAAAACAGTCCGGAGTTTTTGCTCCGGGTTACAAGGTATTTTGCTTCACTGATAGAGAAAGGCAACGCACAGGATCCATTGCTGCTCCAGGTTTTGCCGGATGTGCAGGAACTTCAGATCATCGATGGATACAGCAAGGACGCAGTAGGTGATCACCTGTGCATGCCTGTTCCGGGTTTAATCCATAAATATCAAGGCCGGGTGCTGCTTACCCTGACCGGTGCCTGTGCGATCCACTGCCGTTATTGTTTTCGGCGTCACTTCCCCTATAACGAAAGCGATACGGATTACCATGCCAACGGCCAGGTGATGCGATACCTGTCTGAGCATAGAGATGTCAGTGAAGTGATTCTTTCCGGTGGCGATCCGTTGATGCTGAGTGATCAGAAACTGGCAAACCTGATTGGCAGTCTCAATCAGATTCCACATATCCGCGTTTTGCGTATCCACAGCCGTTTGTTATCGGTACTGCCTGAACGGATTAACCAATCATTTCTTGAGATTTTGCAACAGTTCAATGGGCAGATTGTATTTGTCACGCATATCAACCACCCGAATGAGATATCAGGGCCCAACCAGGCAGTATTTAATTTGTTATCCCAACAGGGCTACAGGCTTTTTAACCAATCGGTATTACTCAGGCGGGTCAATGATAATTCACAAATTCTGGAAGAATTATCGAACAAATTATTTGCAAGCAGGATCGTTCCTTACTACCTGCATCGCCTGGATAAAGTACAGGGAGCAGCACATTTTGATGTGTCACGGAAGGAGTCCTGCAGGATATATAAACAGTTACGCGAACGCTTGCCCGGCTACCTTCTGCCTGCCATGGTAGAAGAGATTCCCGGTCAGTCATCTAAAACACCGGTTCTTTGTGACTGATTTATACTCCTTTCGCGAATTAGAAATCAGCCGGAGGCGTTTGACGTTTTCGGGGCGGATCATAAAACACACCCTTAACAACGCGCGCAGTGACCATCACCCGGCTCCATTTCAGCTCTTTCTGGTAATAAATTTCCACCAGGAATTCTTCACCAGGTTTACCATGTGGCGCCTCCAGTGTTGCCAGCGCGATACTTGCCTTGGCCGAAGGTGACCATATGGCCGATGTTACTGTACCGACAAATTTCTTGTTTTTCGTAAATACGTACGAATCACAGGCCGATTTATTGCCATCGATATCCAGCTTGACCATGTTGTACCGGTGGCCATGCTTCTTTTCTGCCAGCAATGCCTTGCGGCCATTGAAATTCGGCTTGTTGAAATCGACCAGCCAACCAAGCCCGAGCTCAAATGGCGAACGGGTGTGGCCGTGACGCACGGTGGCGTGTGCGGGCATGAACTCATGGCCCGCCTGGATAAAGCCGGCCTCGATACGCAGCATCGACAACGCTTCGTCACCCATGGCTATTATGCCATGCAGGCTACCTGCTTCAAACAAGCGGTCCCACAAAACCTCAGCATGTTCCGGGTCTATCCACAATTCATAACCCAGGTCACCTGTGAAACCGGTTCGCGATACTGTTAGTTGTGTGCCTTCGAAAGGGAAGTGCTCGATACCGAACGGCTTCATATTTTCGATACCTTCAAGCCCCATTCTTTTGAGTGTTGCGCAGCTGGTTGGGCCCTGCAGTGCAAGTGCAGCAACATCGTGAGTCGCCTCTGTGACCGAAACGTCAAAGCCGATGGTGTTGGTCAGTAACCAGTCCAGGTGGCGCTCCTGTGAACACAATCGATATTCACCTTCACGCAGGTGGAATATCGTGCCATCGTCAATGACCTGGCCATCATCGGCACACCATACACAGTAACCAACACGGCCCGGTTTGATCTTACTGACTTCGCGAGTCACCAGGCGATTCAAATAGGGCAGGGCGTCCTTGCCGTTAATGTGGTACTTGGTCATGGGGGTTAAATCAAATACTGCGCAGGTGTTCCGGCAAGCAAAATATTCCATCGATGAGCAGGTGTAGGCACTCGGTGACAGGTAGTCCGCCCAGCGCCCCCATTCTTTCAAATGATTCAATGGCTCCTGACGCGAGTAGAACGGGCTGGGAAAGGCTTTCGTCAGGTAGTGTGACTTGGTCGAATAATCAATGGCTTTGATTCTCTCTTTTCCGTTGATCTGACTCATGATTACTTGCCCTCCATGTCAGTTGTAGCCAGAATCGCGTTTGCGGCATTGCGACCGGCACTACCCATGACACCACCACCGGGATGGCTGCCTGCGCCACACAAAAAGAGCCCGTTGACCGGACTTGCGTACTGCGCAGCACCCGGTGCAGGCCGCAGCATCAGGAACTGGTCTATGGCCAGTTCACCGTGGTGCCAGTGGCCGCCAGTGATACGGAATTCACGTTCAATATCTACCGGTGTTAATAGCTCTGTGTGAATTATCTGCTCACGGATTCCCGGTGCATATAGTGCCAGCAGATCAATGACCCGGTCTGTGAATGCCGCTTTGGCTTCTGACCAGCCCTCTTTTAGATGATATGGAGCATATTGCACCACGGCGGAGAGTACATGCTTGCCTGGCGGCGCGAAGCTGTCATCCTGCAGGCTGGGAATGGTTATTTCCATCACCGGTTTGATCGAATGCTCGCCGTATTTTGAGTGGTTAAAAGCACGTTCCACGTATTCCATGTCTGGTGCGATAAGCAGACGCTCAATGAGCAGGTTTTGATTAAGCCCTTTAAATTCCGGTGCACTATCCAGTGCCAGGTGCAGCTTGGCCGCATTGCCACGCATACGGATGTTCCGAATTTTATGGACAAAACCGGCTTCCAGATTACGCGCACCCAATAGTTCCATGAAGGTAGTTTTAGGATCTGCATTGGAAACGACCGTGCCAGCGTTTATCTGCTCACCGCCCTCCAGTTCAACGCCGGAAACACGATCACCATCCATCAGGATGCGCGAGACTAAGGTAGATGTCCTGATAGTTACACCCTGTTTGGTCGCTGCAGCAGCCAGTGCGGCGCTGACTGCACCCATGCCACCTCTGGGTAAAGCCATGCCTTGCAGGCCGCTGAGGCGGTGTAGCGCACAAAACACGCTGTTGTTAGAGCGGGGTCCCAGGTTGGTTCCCAGCACGCCATCCAGGCTGAGTGCGCCTTTGAGTAATGGGTTATCAAAGTTTTCCTGCAGGATGTCATAAATATTAATCGCTGCGATGCGCAGGAACTCACGCATGTCATCCCGGCCCAGCATTCGAATGTTCAGGGCCATTTTTGCCAGGCCTAGCAGGTCGCTGCGGTTTTTGGTTCCGACCCTGGGTGGGATGCGGTTATTCAGCTTGTTGAATATCTCGGCAAAGCGTTGCATAAAACGCCGAAATTCCTTCATCGCTGCCTGGTCATCACTGCTGATGTTGGCGCCCTGTAATAAATCGCCTGCAATCATCAGGTGGTTGCCATCTGCAGCCAATGCCAGGGATTTCATATCCTGCTGAGAAAATGACAGGCCCGCTGAATCAAGAGCTAATTCTTTGCGTACGTTCTTGTCCAGTATATAGAGCAGGTGTGCACCCGCAGATACCTTGAAGCCGGGTGCAAATTCCCGCGTAATAGCCGCACCACCAACCTGGTCGGCAGCCTCCAGCACAGTTACCTGTTTACCAGCTTTGGCGAGGTAGGCGGCACAGACTAATCCGTTGTGGCCAGCGCCGATGATAACGGTATGGTTATTGGCATTAATCATCGATCCAGCCCTCCGGTACTGTATTGGGTTTGCGAATATCCCTGAGAATCTCACGTGCAGCATTTGCGCCCGGAGCGGCCATAATGCCTCCACCGGGGTGGTTAGACGAGCCGCACATATACAGACCTTTTGCGGGTCCACGATACTGGGCATAACCGGGTATCGGTCGGTTGAACAGTAATTGATCCATGGTCAGTTCACCCTGGAAAATATTGCCCTGGGTCAGTCCGATTTCATTTTCCAATTCACGCGGTGTGCGTATTTCTGCGTGCAGGATCAGGTCTTTAAAACCCGGTGCGTATTTTTCGATCTGGTTGATGACAGTCTGGCCAAACTGATCACGCTGATCGTCTGTCCAGTCCTTGCCGTGTACCTTGGGTGGAACATATTGTACGAATACCGACATGAAATGTTTACCTGGCGGCGCCATGGTTGGATCTGTTATTGAGGGTATGACTATGTCGAGATAGGGGTCTTTCGACCATGTGCCATTTTTCCAATCGTCGTAAGCAAGTTCCAGTCGTTCAACCGTATCAACCAGGTGTAAATCCCCGCTGATGAGTTCAGGGTTACCCTCCAGGGCAGTAAATTTGGGTAAGCCATCCAGTGCCATATTGACCTTGCCGGATGAACCACGAATTTTGAAATTCTTCACCTTGCGCAGAAATTCCGGATCGAGATCTTTTTTATCCATGCATTCCAGGAAAGTGCGAGGTAGTGTCATGTTGGAAACAACAATATCGGCCTGATATTCATCACCGTTTTCCAGTGCGACGCCAGTAACCTTGCCATTTTTCACAAGGATCTGTTCCACACCAGCGTCATTAAGGAGCGTACCGCCATGGTCTTCAAAGCAGTCTTTCATTGCCTTGGCGATGGCACCTGTACCACCACGCGCAAAACCCCAGGCTCCCATGGTGCCATCGACATCGCCCATGGCATGGTGCAGCAGTACATATGCGGTTCCAGGTGACATGACACCCATTGCAGAACCGATAATGCCACTGCCTGCCTTGGCCGCTTTGATCAGGGGATGTTCAAAATACTCATCCAGGTACTCTGAAATACTCATCGTGTAGAGACGCATCATGTCGTATATCACGTCCTCGCCGAGATTCATCAACGCTTTACCCAGATCAAACATCCCCATCAGGTCACGTGGCTTGAAGGAGGTCGGATCCGGGGCAGTGCGCAACAGAAATTGCCTGATAAACCGGCACTGGCGCATGAGGTCGCGGTCAAAACGAACCTTGGCATCCGCATCACGCGGGCTGAGGCGAGCCATGTCACGGCGCGATACATCCGGATCAACAAATGAACCTATGTAATCGCCATTTTGGGACATGGTAGCGGCGCCGCCATATGGCACTATCTGCAGACCATACTTTGCCAGTTCCATGGTGCGAAATATTTCTGGCCGCAACAGGCTGCTGACATAAGAGGCGTTGGAATATATCCAGTTCTTGTGTATTTCACGACTGGCTGTGGCGCCACCGATGTAAGAGTTTTTTTCAAGCATCAGGACATTAAGCCCTGCTTTGGCCAGGTAAGCTGCATTGGTCAGACCGTTATGGCCCGCACCTATGACGATGGCATCATATTTTTTCACGCTGTCGGGCTCCCTGTATGTCAGTGCCTGGTAGGTGGTTATATAGGGAGTTTTACCTTGCCATAGGTTCGCACACCTTACCGCTTCTGTCTATAGTGAATGAATGATTGTTCATTCATTGAAAAGACTGGTGAAAAGAACTAAGCTGATACGGCAAGCTTGATGTTTTTATAATTTATTGAATGAGGGCCTGGTTTGAATCAATCAGTAACAAAACCCCGGGCGAAGCGGCGCACTGCATCCAAAGAAGAGCGCCAGACCCAGCTGATCAAGGCAACCATACGTTCGATTGCAAAACATGGTCTGTCTGAGACCACCATGGCGACCGTGGCTAAGGAAGCGGGGCTTAGCCAGGGCATTATCAACCTGCATTTCAAAAGCAAGGAACGCTTGCTGGAAGAAACACTGCGCTATGTTGTGGATGAGTACCGCACTGCCTGGTACAAGGCTCTGAATAACAGCGGTGATTCTGCAGACAAAAAACTGAGCGCGGTGGTGGCTATAGATTTTGATAAACGGATATGTCAGCGAAACAAGCTGGCGGTCTGGTTTGCCTTCTGGGGTGAGAGTCGTTCACGGCTTACCTATCGAAAGATTTGCACAGAGAGTAGCCGTGAGTATAAACAGGTGTTAACCAGGCTATGTGAAACCATCATCATGGAAGGCACCTATATAATGCGGGCCAGGGATGTAGCTACCGGCCTGTTGGCCATGAGTGAAGGCTTATGGCTGGATTTACTGCTCGACCCGACAGAAATGACCCCGGAGCAGGCACGGGGCAGTAAGCATGTCCTACCTGCGGGGTGTTTTCCCCGATCATTTCTCTGTTTGGGCACGTTAGAATAACAAGTCAAAAGGAAGCCATGGACGATCAATCAATAACAGCGCTCATTGACGCACAAACCGCCAGGACCTCGTTGGATCAGGTCTTTTATACCGATAACGACATCTATCAGCGGGACATTGAAGAGGTCTACCTCAAAAGCTGGTTATATGCCGGGCACCTGAGCGAAATCCCCCGTGTTGGCGACTGGTTCCTGTTTGAAATGGCAGGTGAGTCGGTCATTATCGTCCGTAGCGATGAGAACTCGGTAAATGCCTTGCTGAATGTCTGTCGGCACCGGGGCTCAAAAATCTGCATCGACAGTAGTGGCTGCTCCAAAAAACTGGTTTGCCGCTACCATGGCTGGAGTTATTCCCTGGATGGCCGTTTGTATTCCGCAGCCCACATGCCTGATGACTTTGACAAGTCTGCAATCAAGCTTAAAAAAATCCATACCGAAATACTGGAAGGTATGGTGTACATCAATTTTTCCGGGCAACCTTCATCATTTGAGCGAGTCCGCGAAGGTTTAACCGGTTGTCTGCTCCCGTACCATCTTGATCAGGCCAGGGTAGCGCACCGGCAAACCTATTCGATCGATGCCAATTGGAAGCTTTCGGTCGAGAACTACACCGAGTGTTACCACTGTGCGCCTTCACATCCCGAATATACCCGCGGCCATAGCCTGGCCAAGCCGGGTTCCCGTTCAGCAGACTTGATGAAAGAAGTGATGTCGCGGGCCGAAGTGTGTGGGCTGAGTGAAGAAACTGTGAATCGTGTTTATCTCGATGAACCGGGCTTTGGTTGCGGTTATGCATATGAGCGTTACCCGATGTGGCGTGGTCATATCACCGGTAGTGAGGATGGCCAACCGGTAGCACCCCTGATGGGGGAAATAAAAGATTACGACGGCGGCACCACCGATTTCCAGGTCGGCCCGGTCACATTTGCCCTGGCCTATTGTGATTACGTTGTAATTTACCGTTTTACGCCGGTTTCACTGAACAGGTCCGAGTGTGATATCACATGGCTGGTCAACGGCGATGCAGAGGAAGGTAAGGATTACGATAAAGCACGTCTCGTCTGGTTATGGGACGTTACCACTGCCGCTGACAAACGTATCATTGAATACAACGCTGAAGGTGTAAACTCACGCTATTACGAACCAGGGCCATATTCGAAAATGGAAGATTTTACCTGGAAATTCATGGAATGGTATTTGCAGGCAATCAAGCCCTGACACGGGTATTGCTCCTGTGGGGAATTTGCTTCCTTAGTCGTTAGACAGATGTCAGGCGGATTAAGTATGACCGTCGTTTAACGGTGTGAGTGGCATGAAGATTGTATAAACTCTTAACGTATGGATAAGGCAATACAACTGCGCCGAATGAAGCGCATACCGCTTCTGCTTTTGTTGCTTATGGCGGTGTTGTTCACTTTTACCCTGCATAACCCGGCCAACTGGGCGGCCTGGGTGCATGCTTTCGCAGAAGCCGGAATGGTTGGTGCGCTTGCCGACTGGTTTGCCGTGGTTGCGCTTTTTCGCCACCCTTTGGGCATTCCCATCCCACATACGGCCATTATTCCCAACCGGAAAAATGATATCGGCGAAAGCATGTCGCGATTTGTCGCCGACCATTTTCTTGAGCCGGCCGTGGTACGCAAGAAACTACAGAACACCAATCTGGCAGCATTTGTAGTCACCTGGCTAAAAAGCGAGAAGGGACGTCGCAGCATAGATGAACTAACGGTTGCGGTATTTCGCTGGGCACTCGGCGCCCTGCATGAAAAACGCGTACGCCGGTTTCTCTCAAGACTTTCCAGCAAACAACTGGCAAATATCGCCCTGGCACCACTGCTTGGCAACACGCTGGACTGGCTGGTGCGGGGACAAAGGCACCAGCAGATTCTGACCCAGGTATTGCGTTACACCATTGTCCTTGTGCATGACAACCGTGATGAAATCCGCACAAAAGTAAAAAAGGAAAGCCCATGGTGGCTACCGGGTTTTGTTGACGACCGTATTTTGAAAAAAATGCTTGAGCGGATCGAGCATCAGTTATTCGAAATGGCACTGGATCAGGATCACCCCTTGCGTGACCGGTTCAACCTGTGGGTACAAAACCTCGCGCAAGATCTGAAGTCCAACCCGGAGCACCGTCGTTTAGGTGACGAGTTCAAACAACAATTGCTCGCCAACGATGAACTGCAGGATTACCTGTACGGATTGTGGCGCGAACTGGCAAAAAACATCGAAACAGATATAGAAAAACCGGAGTCAGTGATCAGGGAGCAGGTCGAGCAATGGCTGGACGGAGTCGCCGAAGAACTGGATGGCGACCCGGATATGCAAGCCTGGGTAAATGACTGGCTGGTAGATGCAATAACGTTGATAGTCGACCGTAACAGCGCCCAAATTGCCAGCCTGATTAGCGATACGGTGAGATCCTGGGATGGAGCAGACATGAGTCGCCGCGTCGAACTGGCAATTGGCCGCGACCTGCAATTCATCCGCATTAACGGCACTCTGGTGGGTGGTCTGGTCGGCTTGTTGATTCATGCGGTTAAGCTGGGTGTGTAGAACGAGAAATTCCCAAAAGAATCCACAACCTTAAGTCGGGATGCGGGTACCTTCCCCTTGGGACCGTGAGCCGACAGGACGTCGGCGACCGAGCGAGCCATGGATGGCCTTGAAGCGTGTCCCAAGGGGAAGGTACCCGTAGCCCGGCGCTCGGATGGTGCTGATCTTCAAGGGTTCCCCGCCGAATTGTGCGAGTCTTTATGAAAGAGCTTCAAAGCGGTTTTTGCTACGATTCTTCCGCACCTTTTTTGGATCCCAAATACAGCCATTCATCGCAATCCAGGCCCCGGGTGGAGAGGCCTGCAATGCACCAATAGCACAGCCAATATTAAATACCGCATCAGAATCGCGAAACCGCGCCGGGTGCAGGGCACCGGTCAAAACCATGGTTTTGCCGGGGATATCTTCCAGCATCAAGGCGGTTTTAACCATGCCATCAGTGCCATGGGTGATCAGCACATGCATCGCATCACTGGCAGAGATCGCTGCATGGATTGCGATCCTGTCTTCCCCTGTAAAATGCAAGCTGTCCTTTCGCAACATGGATTTGATTTCAAACTCAAAGCCAACGTGCATCAGCTTAAGAATTTCCCCGATTTGCGGATCGCCAATCTGGTAATCGCTCATATCGTCAAAGTAGATTTTGTCGATGGTGCCACCAGTGGTAACAATTAGTATTTTTTTCATTATGATTATCCGACTGAATTCATTGCCGCTGTTATATAGCAACAGTTAGTATAGCCTGCAAGGCTTACGGAAAAATAAATATGACTATTAAGGCCCGCCAGGGCACAGAAGAAACAATAAGCCCGCAATGCAGCAGACTTTCTACTGTTGTATGCCTGTTGTTGTGTCTGCTGTTTTTGCTGTCGCCCTCCGGTCTGGTGGCACAGGATCAGGAACAAACCCCTGAACAAACTCCTGAACAAATTTTGGCACCTGCGCAAGAGCCGCCAGAAGTGATAGTTTCGTTACCAGACAGCCATCAAATGGCGATGGCAGTAGCAACGCCCGGGTTACGTGAACAGGCATTGCTGGACCTGGCAGTTGCAGCGAATTTATTGAGTCAGGTTGAAGATGAGTTTGAGGTAGATCATGCCTCCCTGGCGAAAAGCTATCTGCTTGACCGTGCCTGGTTGCAATCGCTGGTTGATCGTTATGGATGGGTGCAGCCACGCAGTTCGGTGCTTGATCCAGCCGCCTGGCTGGTGATTAAAGAATTACAGCAACATGACCTTGAATATACGGATTTGGTGTTTCCAGGCCGCAATTCTAAAAGTGAGTTGCTTCACCAGGTTTTCCAGCGGGCAGGAGAGCGGCTCGCGGTAATCAACCTTCCAATCTTGTTGCTTGAGGTCGAGGCAGACGCCATTGCTCTCTGGGATGCTTTCCTGAAGTTGACAGAATCTCAGGATTCACGGGACGCCGCCTGGAAAGTGGTAGAAGATGCCTGGTTTACGGACAGGCCAACGCTGGCGCCACTGAATTTGGATGCGGGTTCCCAGGGTGATACACCGGACGATACACCAGTTGGTGAATCTCGCTATGTGCGGGTGGGGGAAAATATTTTAAAAGTGATGTCAGCCGTGGTGTTGAGTACGGTTGATGCGGGTCCCCCTGACAGACAGGACCTTGTGCAGCTTCGATATTTAATACTCAATGACATTTCACGACTATCAGCTTCTGAAAATACCCGCGTTCGTAGCCAGTTCAGGAATAGTTTATATCTGGTCAGCCTTATTGATGGCCTGCATGAGGGTCATTATTTCGAGTTTATCCAGGGCTTGCTGGCGGTTACCTCCAGTTTGCTTGAGTTTCCTGCAGATGCGGAAGAAACATTTTCGCTGGTTGACTGGCTGGTGGCTGAGCTTCCCGCTATATCGGCACATTTCGCTGTAGATTTTGCCAGGGTAGACCCACGGCTGAATACAGTGATGACATCAAGTTTTGAGGTACTACAGAGTATTGCCAATTCGAATGATGTTGAGATCAATGCCTCACGAGCCACCCTGGCCGATGCGGTCGCACAAATGGCACTGTTGATTCCGGATATGGGCTATTACTTCGATACGCCAGTTCGTGACCGCATCGTCGAGGAAATTGATATTTGTATCAGCATCGCCGTCAGTACGAATGACGACGGTATCGAGACCATGACGCGCAGCCAGTTCGACGCCTGTATGGAAACCCTGTTAGAACTGGCAGATCAGGAAACCCGCCTGGCAGAATTATCGGGTGATATTAATGGTCCGTTTACGACTGATACACTGCGACGGGAATTAAGCATTACCCCCTGGCAGAGAATCAACTATGGTATCGGTTATTTACACGATCGCTATTCCACTGATTGCCAGCCACCTGCCACTGCACTGCCTAATCCGCTGGAATGGGCCGTCCTTGCAAACACGATGGCCTGGTTCGCCGAAGATGGCCCTGTATATTTTCAGACACCTGAGAATGAAGCCCGTCTTACAAAAATGCGCACCATAGGTGAGCAGTTGATCCTGGGTCTGGCAGAACAAGCGGCGTGTTTAGCCGCTGCCGGAACGGGCATCAATGATCCGGTCAGTCGCGGTTTGGTGGACTATGAGCTTGCGTTGCGCGAGCTGGATCTGGGTATAGAAAATGCCGAAGCGAATTTTCGTATACAGCGACTCAGTCCCGGAGCCGATGTTTCACTCGAGCAGGATGCTTCGCAGGCGACAGCTTACCGGCCCGATAGCCTTGTTATTGAGCCCTGTGATACGCAGGCAGTTTGTGAGATGTCTGGTGACCTGAGTACCACACGGGCGCTGATTGGGCTGTTCCCGGATCAGTATCTGCTCGCCGAGCAAACAGGAATGGGCCGCATTGAAATCTGCTACCGCAATATGGAGTGGGTCGAGCGCCGTTCGGAGCTGGTGCGGCCGGATGATGAAAATGTGGCCAATTATTTTGGACACCTGGGTTTTGATCTTGTGGGCCGATATATAGAAAAAAGCCAGGTTACTGGAAAAGAGCAGGTCAGCGATATTTTCGGTTTCCGTTTTACCAGTCCGGAAGAACAACATTATCTGTTTGCGCAGACATCCGAAGAAGTATTGAATGACAGTTGTCCAGTGGAGTGGGTGGGAAGCCGTGTGGTTACGCCGTTACGGGAAAAACGGGGTGGCATAGTACCCAACCGCCTGACCTATCTTGCCGCATCAAGAAAATCGCCTTCACGTTTGTTGCAAAATAACTGGGATCGGGGAGCAGAATGGCGAGACTGGTTTGTTACCGGAATCGGTGTTACAGCGCTGGAAGTGCCACCCGTCCCAGAGATTACAACCCGGCTGAATCAACACCTGCAATCTTTATACCAGGCGGAACAGGCTGAAATTTACCAGCGGGTATTGTTGCCAGGTGCGCGGAATTCAGAAGGTGATGATGTATCATTATTTGATGAGATGTCACAGGTATCAATAGCCAAGTCGTTGATACGCATGCAGATGATACTGTTTTATCCGGAATCACTATCCAACTCGAATACCATCCGCATGGCCGTTGCGGGAGATGCGGGTCTGCTGGAGGGACGTACTTTTCGTCGCTTCCGTGTAGATAACGTACCACTCACATCTGTCAAGGGCATTGCCCATGAACGACTGGACCAACTCCGGCAAGCCTGGTCAGCACAACCGGAAGCCGTGCGCCGGCAGGGATCAGTACCGGCTAGCCTGATGCATGCGCTGACCCGTATCAACATCCTCTATCGGCAGTTCTTCACATCCCGCCCCGAGCCATTGCAGGAGATCGAAGTCACGGCCAGGCCGACAGATTCCTAGCCCCGGTTACGCTTTTTGAAAGCAAACAGGTAGAAAACTGCCAGTGCTACCTGCACCAGTGCGGGCAATCTCTGTGGTGGGTTAACCCAAATTTCCATGATGCCTGCCGCGAGATAGAGCATCAGTAACAAGCCGGCCCAGATCATGCTGCGGTATTTCATACGGATCAGACCGGCCACGGGAATCAACAGCGGTACACAGGCAACAGTCACCAGCCAGATATTTCTGGCGCCATAGGGTGGTGGTAGTAATCCATGCCAGATGACCTGCCATGCCAGCGTGCCAAAATAGGCAGCCAGCATGAGTTGGGTCCAGCGCTGCATTGCTTGTTCAGAGAATATCCAGTACAGATTCGGGTGGGCGGCCAATGGCAGCCTTGCCATTTGCCAGCACGATAGGCCGTTCAATAAGGACGGGCGTCTTTATCATGGCTGCAATCAGCTCTTCATTACTGAGTTGCTCATTATCCAGACCCAATTCCTTATATTCAGACTGGCCCTTGCGCATCAGTTCCCTGGGTTGCATATTGAGTTGATCGAGGATTGAAGTCAGTTGTTCCACATCGGGCGGTGTTTTCTGGTAGAGGATGATTTCGGGTTCAACTCCGTTTTCCTCAAGTACCTGGAGCGTAGCGCGGGATTTTGAACAACGGGGATTATGCAGTATTTGAACTTTCAAACTGGTAACCTTTTGTCAGTGTGTGAATGGGCTGATTATTATACAGTTACCCCAGGCTTATGTTTGGGACTCATGTTTGGGCTCATGAAGCGAATTTGGAGAACGATCTGAACGTACTGGAATCTTTCAGCAGCTTGCCCCGTATCAAGCGGTTGGCAGCCCATGTCTGGCGTCATTTCGGTGAAGACAGATTGTTTGATGAGGCTGCTTCCCTGAGTTATACGAGCCTGTTGTCGATGGTGCCGCTGCTGGCGGTTGTGTTCGGTGTGGCTTCGGTATTCCCGGTATTCCAGCAGTGGGGCGAACAACTGCAAACATTTGTATTCACCAATTTCGTACCCGATTCAGGGGATCAGATACAGAGCTACCTGACCGGTTTCCTCGAAAGTGTAGGTAGCCTGACCCTGGCGGGCACGATTTTCCTGATATTAACCGCACTGCTACTGATGGTCAGAATCGAACGGGCGTTCAACCTGATCTGGCGGGTGCCGACGGCCCGCAGTTTACGCAACCGGGTGGTCATGTACTGGGCGGTACTGACATTGGGCCCGCTGGCACTTGGTGCGGCTATTGCTCTCAGTGCCCAACCGGTATTCGAGCAGGTGGTGACGGGTGTGTCCACACATTCGAACTGGCGTGCATTTGGTGTGTTTTCCTTGACCTGGCTCATGTTTACATTGATGTTTTTTCTGGTCCCGAATCGTCGTGTCCACTTTTCGCATGCGGTTGTGGGTGCTTTGGTGTCCGCACTTTTGTTTGGTCTGGCCAAGAAAGCCTTTGTCGCGTTTGTGGCAAATGCCAGTTTCAATGTTATCTATGGCGCCCTGGCAACCATTCCCATCTTTCTGTTCTGGTTATATCTTGTATGGATAGTGGTTTTATTGGGTGCGTCGCTGGCAGCCTCCCTGACCACTTTCAATGACCGGAAGGTCGACTGGGGATGGCCGAAAAAGTGGGAGTTTCTGCTTGCTTACCGCCTGGTTGGGTACCTGTGGAAGGCGCAAACCATGGGCAAGGCGCTGTCTGTTGAAGAGTTGCTTCAATCACTGGAAGGCGTGACAGAACCCGGATTGGCAAGTCAGCTTGGTTTGCTATTCGATGCGGGTTTCGTCACCCGCAGTGAAGCTGGAAGCTGGCTACTATGCCGTGACCTGGATACGGTCAGCATGCTGGACCTGTATCGTGCCGGTGAATACTATCTGCCTGTTAGCGAGATTTTGGGAATTCCCAGTAAAAGCGAATGGGATGAGGCCTTTTTCAGGTCTGTTATACATGGTGAGTTGAATATGCAGCAATCACTGAAGGATATGTACACCCAATCCGGGTCCTGACAAAGGAATATAAATGACCAAAATATTAACCATGGTTTTAACGGCCCTGATGCTTAATGCACCGGATCTATCGGCAGCCGGTAAAAGTGGAGAGCCCGTCGATTTTACCTTGCAGCGTCTGCAAGGCGGAGAGGTCAGCCTGAGTGAGTTCCGGGGCAAATGGTTGGTGCTCAATTACTGGGCAACCTGGTGTACACCCTGTCGTAAGGAAATCCCTGACTTGTCTGCCTTGCATGAGGCACGCGATGATATCGTCGTACTGGGCCTGGCTTTCGAAGATACCGAAATGGAAGTTTTTGATGAATTCCTGGAGGAATTCCACCCAAGTTATCCCTTATTGCAGGTTGATGTATATGCGCCACCTGAGCCGTTTGGGGCCCCAAAGGCGTTACCAACAACAATTATCCTGAACCCTCGTGGGTATCCGGTTAAGACCTTCCTGGGGCCGATAACGAGTGAAGATATCGAGTCATTTGTTGACGGGAGATAATCCAGCAATGGCCCTGCGAACCGGTGCGAATGATTTTCTGTGAATGGGGCAGGGACCGAGAGCCTTGAGGCGATCCAGATGATGGGCGGTCGGATAACCCTTATGCCGGTCAAAACCATAAGCGGGATACAGACCATGCAAGGACAACATCAAGCGGTCACGATAGACCTTGGCCAGTATCGAAGCGGCTGAAATAGACGCTATCAACCGGTCACCTCCGATCACCGTTTTAACCTCGCAGGACAAACGCGGTGCGCGGTTTCCATCAATTAATGCCAGGCGGGGGGTGGGCTCAAGGTTTTCTACGGCTCTTTGCATGCCGTTCAAAGTGGCCTGCAGAATGTTGACGCGGTCAATTTCATCTACTTCAACAAATTCCACGGCAAAGGCGATGGCCTGGGCTTCTATTTGAGGAGCCAGTTGTTCGCGTTGTTTTGCACTCAGACGTTTTGAATCATCCAGTGTGTCAAGGGCGTAGCTTTCCGGGAGAATAACTGCTGCCACTACCACCGGGCCCGCCAGCGGTCCGCGACCGGCTTCATCCACACCCGCTTCCAGATTCACGTTTTTATAGAATCCGTGATGTGTTGCAATACCACGTCAGCCGCGGTGGTTGCAGCATCAATTCTCAATTGTTGGTGCAACAGGTCAAAACGTTGCTTAAGGCTTTCGCACAGAGCGGGCTGATTCAGCCAACGGATAACTTCCTGGGCGATAGCCTGGCCTGTCACCTCGTGTTGTAACAATTCCGGTACCAGTTCTTCAGATGCAAGGATGTTCGGCAGGGAAAAAAAGCGGGTTTTCACCAGCTTGAACCATTTTGCCATCTTGTATGTCATGCCAGACAATCGGTAGCAGACCACCATCGGGCGGTTTACCAGCATGACTTCGAGTGTCGCTGTGCCTGATGCACATATCACCACATCTGCGGCTGCCATAACCTCCTTGCTGCGGCTTGAGAAAACCCGGCAATTTACACCCGGATGCTGGCGCAGTTCTGATTCGAAATGATTACGAACAAGTTCCGTTGCAGCCGGCATCAGAAAGTTGATGTCCGGATAACGTTCAGTCAGGATGAGGGCCGCACCAAGCATTGGGGTGGAAAGCTTTTCAACCTCGGCCAGCCGGCTGCCGGGCAGCAGCGCAATGCATGGGCCAGTGGTTTCGATACCCAGTTTCAAACGTGCGGAATCAGCATCCACCTGAAGTGGAATCTCGTCGGCCATGGGGTGGCCGGTATAATCTGCAGCCACCGTTTGGCCTCTATAATAGGCTGGCTCAAATGGGAAAAGGCACATGACCCGGTCGGTCGCCTTGGCGATGGTCTTGACTCTGCCTGAACGCCAGGCCCAGACGGTGGGGCTGACATAATGGATCACCGGGATAGCCCTGGCTTTGAGTTTCTTTTCTACACCCAGGTTGAAATCCGGTGCATCGATGCCGATGAACACATCCGGTTTCAACTCCGCCAGTCGCGCAACTAACTGGCGTCGCAGAGCAACCAGACGGCTGATGTGCTTGATAACTTCAAACAGACCCATGATTGACAGTTGGCTTGAATCCCACCAGCAGTCCATACCCGCCGCTTTCATCAAGGGGCCACCAATTCCAGCAAAACGGATATCCGGATTCTTGCTACGAATAGCTCGGATCAGCGCCGCGCCCAGTTGGTCGCCCGATGCTTCTCCGGCTACCAGGGCAATGATCATCAGCGAATAATGCCGCGCTCAGCCGATTTGAGGAAATCTACCAATGGCTTTATTTCGGGTGAAGCGATAGCCATTTCATTGATTTTTATAGTGGCCTCTTCAAGTGAAAGGCCTTCCCGGTAAAGCGCCTTATACGCACGCTTGACCTGGCTGATCTGTTCTGATGTAAAGCCACGCCGCCTGAGACCTTCCGAGTTAATGCCTTTGACATGGGCTTTTTCACCGGCCACGGTGACATAAGGCGGAATACTCTGGTTTACATGGCTGGCGTAAGAAGTGAAGCTGTGCTCGCCAACGGTGCAAAACTGGTGAATCAATGAATATCCTGACAAAATCGCATAATTACCAATTGTCACGTGTCCGGCCAGCGATGCATTGTTGGCCATAATGATGTCACTGCCTAAAATACAATCATGTGCTATATGCACGCAGGCCATAATCCAGCAATTGTCGCCAATACGGGTGATTCCACCGCCCTGTTTAGAGCCACGGCTGAAGGTACATAATTCACGGATGGTGTTGTTGTCACCAATGATGAGCTCGGTGTCTTCGTCGGCGTATTTCTTATCCTGCGGTTCTTCGCCAAGGGAAGCGAACTGGAAAATATGGTTGTTTTTGCCAATCGTTGTGCGACCGGTCAATACCACATGTGAACGGATGCGGGTGCCGGTATCTATGCGCACCTTGGCTTCTATGATTGTAAACGCACCAACTTCAACATCATCGGCAAGTTCGGCTTTGGGGTCAATCAGCGCTGTTGGATGGATCATGATAAAACCTGCTCTTTCAATGCGATGTAAGGTATTAGGCTCCGGAACACAATAATTCGCAACTGGCGGTACGCTCACCGTTAACGGTCACACGAGCCTCATACTTGCCCATGCCGCGCATGATGCGGGTTTGTTTTACTTCCATTAAAAGCTGATCACCGGGTACAACCATGCGGTTGAATTTGGCATTGTCAATTTTGACCAGGTAGTAAATGTCGTTAATATCCGCTGTAACAAGGGCGACGTGTGCCAGGATGCCACAGGCCTGTGCCATTGCTTCAATTACCAAAACCCCCGGCATGACTGGATTTTCTGGAAAGTGGCCCGGAAAAAACGGCTCGTTAATGGTCACGTTTTTGATCGCGGTAAGCGTGACTTCCGGCTCCAGCGTATAGGAAAGAACACGGTCAATCAGTAGCATTGGATAGCGATGCGGCAGTATTTTTTTGATTTCTTTGAGTTCAATGGGCGTTTTAATCATATTGTCTGTCATTTTCTGGCATCACCTTTTACGTGAGGCAAGCGTACGTTGCCCACCATTTTAATTAAAACTCAAATTGTTCTGTAACTCCAAAAGCCTGAGACTACGGCATTTTTTTTGATCCTGGGCTTTAGCGCAATGACCGTTCCCGTTTATCCGCCTCATACTCCAGTCTGAGCTGATCCAGGATAAGCTGGGTAATATGCAGCGATGGGTCCGCGTATACCACCGGGCTGGAAAGTATCAGGTCGTAACCATTGTTACGTGCAATCTCTTCAACGGCCTGGTTGATCTGGTCTTCCAGCTTTTGTACTTCTTCGGTGCGCCGGAAAGATAGTTCATCGCGCAGATCTTCTTTTTGCCGGTTAACGTTGCGTCGCATTTCGCGCAATTCGCGGTCGAGGCGTATTCGTGCATCTTCCGTCAGGTCGCCCATTTGCAAACGGTCATCCATGGCTTGCACCTGGCGCTCCTGAAATTCAATGGTTTCGTTACGGGGTCGAAATTCGAGGTCCAGCTTCTCCCTTCCGGCCAGAACCTGCGGGGCGTTATCAAGCACTTGCTTCATATCTACATAACCCACACGCAGCTGCTGAGCCGTCGCCGGGCTGGCAACGATCATCAAAAACATCAGCAATATGGGCATAAAGCGCTTCATAACCTCAAATTGTACCCTTTTTGAGCTTATGAATTAAGTCTTAAACGTATATGTGCCCTAGAATGTGGTTCCGAATGAGAACTGCAGGCTTTCAGTACGGTCACCGTGGAACTCCTTGATAGGGAAGGCATAGTTCATGATAATGGGTCCTATGGGTGCCTGCCAGGTCACGGAAATACCTGCAGAGGCTCTGAACAGACTTGCATCGAACTTATCAAAATTCTCATACACGTTGCCAACATCCACGAAAAGTGCGATACGTGATCCACCACCCTTTGTGAACGGGGTTGGAATGGCGACTTCAAGGCCACCGGAAACTTTAAAGTCACCGCCAACTGCACGGCATTGGGTGGATTTGGGTCCAAGGGTATTGTCCTCAAAGCCGCGTATGTCACGCACACCACCACCGTAAAAGTGCTCATAAAACGGCAGGCCGGTATCCAGCGCTATCACTTCTTCATCAAGACAGTCCCGCTCAACCCCCGGGGGAATGGTAGTGTTAGCGGGTATGGCCAGTGAAGTGTCGTCATAGTCGTCATAAGCATCGCCGTAACCCACGTCGCCATGCACGGAGATCACCAGGTCTCCCCATATCGGTATGTACTTTGCGCCACGGTAGAATAGCTTATAGAACTGGCGGGTGCTGCCTGGTAGTGAAGTCTCGATGGTGACACGTTGTGATGAACCGCGTGTCGGGTTGAGGAAATGGTTGCGTGTATCACGGCTCCAGGCCAGGGTGAAATCATAGGTTCTGAAGTCCCGCTCCTTATCATCGATCATGCCATCACCATTGTGGTCGAGTGAAGTAGACAGCGGATCAATAATTCTGTGATTTTCGGGGTCCTTAAAATTATAGCCAGGAACGACGAAATATTCTTCAGGGCATATACCATTTTCGTTGAAGTCAATACAGATGATATTATCCGGGTCATCCGGGTCTACACGCTCCACCTCGCGGACATAAGATCCAATATTCAGGTCGGTCTGCCTGATGCCGAGACCGGCACGGACATAATCCACCTCGGTCAAAGGTATACCAAAGTTCATTCCGGTAGCTGCCTCGGTACTGGTAAAGGTCGAAATATTGGCGCCCGCCTGGTTAAACTCCTGGTAACGTACGTAAAACCCCCGACTGACACCGTCTTCGGTCCAATAGGGGTTGTCATAACTCAGGGAAAAACTGCTGATAATTCTGCTGTGGGATAGTGACAGCCCCACGCGTTTGCCGCTACCCAGGAAGTTATCCTGTTGAATACTCAAGGAGGCAATCAGACCCTGGACCTGTGAGTATCCAAGACCGACGGAGAAGCTGCCTGCCGCGCGCTCCATTACGGTAACAACAACGTCAATCTGGTCGTCTGTTCCGGGCACGGCGGGTGTTTCAATATTGACGGATTCAAAATAGGTCAGACGTTGCATACGTATCCTGGAGCGGTCAATAGCGGCCTGTGAAAACCAGCCACCTTCAAACTGACGCATTTCCCGTCGCAAAACCTCATCCTTGGTGCCGCTATTGCCAACAAACGTAATCTGGCGCACGTAAACCCGTTTACCCGGATCCACAAAATAATTGATGGTGACCAGGCGATTTTCCCTGTCTATCTGCGGGATCGGGTTAATATTGGCGAAGGCATAGCCGATATTTGAGAGTATCGAGGAAATATTTTCCACGCTCTGTTCCATTTTCTTGCGTGAAAAAATGTCATTTTTCTGGGTCATGATCAGGCGTCTCAGGGTCGCCTCTTCGATCACGAGATCGCCGGTTACCTGGATTTTCTCAATGCTGTACTGCTCGCCCTCGATGATGTTTGCGGTGATGTAGATGTCCTGTTTATCCGGGCTGATCGACACTTGGGTTGATTCAACATTGGCATCTATGTAACCGCGATCCTGGTAATAAGAACGGATTTTCTCAAGATCACCGGAAAGTTTTTCACGAGAATACTGGTCATCCTTGGACCAGACTTTCCAGAATGGCGGAATTTTTGATTCGAAGTCCTTCTTGATTTCTTTATCGGTGAACAGCGTGTTGCCAACGATATTGATATGTTGTATTTCTGCGGTATCACCTTCCTTGATGGTAATGGAAATGCGTACCCGGTTGCGGTCCAGTTCAACGACGCGGCTTTCAACCGAGACAGCATAACGTCCCTGGCTGAAATATTGCCTGACCAGTTCCTGTTTGATGCGATCCAGTGACTGGGGCTGAAAAACCTCACCCTCTGAGAGACCGATATCAGCGAGGACGGGAAACATATCTTCGTCTTTGATGGCCTTGTTGCCTGATAGTGAAATCTTTGCAATGGCTGGACGTTCCTGAACCCTGATAATCAGGATATCGCCTTCCTGTTCAAGATCGATGGCACTGAAAAACCCGGTCCTGAACAAAGCACGAATCGCCTGGCGTGCCTTGGAAGCGGTTAACAACTCGTTGGCATCTATGGGCAGGTAATTGAATACCGTACCTTCTGAAATACGTTGTAATCCTTCGACCCTGATATCGGAAACGATAAACGCATCAAGTGCCAGGGCGGGCTTTATTGAAAACAGTCCACACAGCAGGATAATTAAGATTCTTCTCATGTATTCAGATCCGTAAGATTTTCTTTTTCTGAGGCAGGAAGTCTATCCGATCAGACGTAAAATATCGTTAAAAAAAGCAACGCCCATTAAGCCAAACAGTGCTATCAGGCCAATATACTGACCCTTTGCCTGCGTTTGTTCGGATACCGGGCTTCCTTTGGCTAATTCTATCAGGTAATAGAGCAAATGCCCCCCATCCAGGACAGGAATTGGCAGTAAATTCAAAATACCCAGACTAAGACTGATGGCGCCGAGGAAAAACAGGAAGCTGGACAGGCCTGCGTTGGCAGAACTATTGGCAAATTGCGCAATGCTGATAGGGCCGGAAAGGTTCCTGACCGATGCCGTGCCGGTCAGCATGCGGCCAAGCAGACCCAGCGTCGTGCGGGTCAGGCGCCACATTTCAGATGAAGCAGCCTGGAATCCGTCAATCAGGCCATATTTATGCATAAAGTATGCGCGACTGACCTGTGCCTGCAAGTCTGCATCCGCGGGTTTATTGGTTACCCCAAGGATCAGGCGACTGGAAAATGTACCATTTTTACTTTTGGCCGGTGTGACATCGAGTTCAAGTGTGCCACCGGCACGTTCCACAACCACTGTTAAGACTTCATCGGCTGAACCATGTTTTTGAACCAGCGTACCCACCCACCCCCAGTCGGGAACATCTTCGCCACCAACGCTGATGATGCGATCACCGGCTTTAAAGCCAGCATGTAAGGCAGGAGAATCCGGGCTCACCTCACCAACAATCGCCGGTAGCCTTGCGCGCCAGGGGGTGATACCGATGGCCTGCAGGGTTTTTTCTTCCTGAAAATCACTGCCCAGTTGACCAAGGTCCAGTTGTACCTGTCGTTGCTGACCGTTTGCCCGCTCCACTTCAAGAATGACCTTGTCGCGGTCTATGGCGTGTGTAATCAGGCCGAGAATTGCATGGGACCAGGTATCTGTTGTCTCGTCGTTGACTGAAACAATCTGGTCACCGACTTCAATTCCGGCGCTGGCCGCAATACCGCTAACCTCGCCGATGACCGGTCTGGATTCGGGCATGCCGACCAGGAACATCAGCCAAAAGGCCAGTAAGGTAAATATCAGGTTGAATGCCGGGCCGGCAATGACGATGGCGATACGCGCCCATACCGATTTGCGATTGAAAGCCTGGTCCAGGTCGCAGTCCTCGACCTCACCATCGCGTTCATCCAGCATTTTGACGTAACCACCCAGGGGGATGGCTGCAATCACGTATTCAGTACCGTCACGACCCGTTCTCGACCACAGTTTTTTACCAAATCCAATAGAGAATTTGAGTACGCGAACTCCCATTCGCCGCGCCACCCAGTAGTGACCGAACTCATGAAAGGTGATCAGCAAGCCCAATGCGACCAGTAACCACCAGATTGAACCCAGAAATTCAGACATTGTTAGATTTCAACTACCTTTTAAGTTCGTGAATGATCTTGCTGGTGGTTTCACGCGCTATGCGGTCAAATTCCAGCACTTCGTCCAGCCCGTCTATGTTACCTGTTTCGCAAACCTCCAGTACGTCAGAAACGACTGACGGAATCTGCAGAAAGCCAATGCGTTCCTGTAAAAACGCTTCAACAGCGATTTCATTGGCGGCATTGAATATCACAGCAGCATTGCCACCGGCCTCAAGCACCTGGAAAGCGAGTCCGAGACCCGGGAAACTGTCCAGGTCGGGCGGGTAAAATTCCAGCTTGTGTATATCTGTCAGGTTGAGGCGTTTAACGCCGGCTTCAATGCGTTCGGGCCAGGCCAGGGCATGTGCGATGGGTGTGCGCATATCGGGCATGCCCAATTGGGCCAGTACCGAGCCGTCACGGTAAGCCACCATGGAATGTACGATGCTTTGCGGGTGGATGACGACCTCAATCTGATCCGGGCGCGCATTAAAAAGCCAGCGTGCCTCGATGACCTCAAGACCCTTGTTCATCAAGGTGGCTGAATCAACAGATATCTTTCGGCCCATGTCCCAATTGGGGTGGTTACAGGCTTCATCGGGTGTGATATCTCGCAAAGTGTCCCGTTCGCTGTGCAGGAATGGCCCACCGGACGCCGTCAGGATCAACTTTTCTACACCTGCATTTTCAAGCCCGGTTTGGAAGTTCCCTGGCAAAACCTGGAATAGTGCATTGTGTTCGGAGTCAACGGGAATGATGACTGAGGAGTGTTCGGCGGCGGCTTTGCGAAACAATTCACCGGCAATAACCATGGATTCCTTATTGGCCAGCAACAGGCGTTTTCCTGCTTGTACCGCGTGCAAGGTTGACAAGAGTCCGGCTGCGCCAACTATTGCTGCCATGACGACATCGGTTTCATCCAGGCGTACAACGTCACTCAGGGCTTCATGGCCTGAAAGCACTTCCGATTTGCATCCCAGTTCGTCAAGTGCGGATTGCAGGGCCGTGGCATGAGCGCTGTCACTGATAACGGCAAACCGGGCCTGGTGTTGACTACACTGCTCGGCTAAACGGATAAAATTAGAGTGTGCACTCAGTGCAACAACATGGTATCGATCCGGATGGCGAGCCAGCACATCGAGTGTGCTTTCGCCAATTGAACCGGTGGAACCCAATACTATGATACCTTGGCTGACCACGCGTAAGCTCCTTAGAAACCTGAGACCAGCATGCCCAGCGCGAAAAATGGCGCAGCGGACAACAGGCTGTCAATCCGGTCAAGTACGCCACCGTGGCCTGGCAGCAGGTTGCTGGAATCCTTGAATCCGCTGGTACGCTTGTGCAGGGAAACCATCAGGTCGCCGCCTACCGATACCAGCGCGGTGATCATGCTTATCAATAAAAGTTTGCCGGGATCAATGCTTGCCAGTGGCATCAGATTGGCTGCCAGCAGGGCTACCAGGGGAGCAGCGATCAAGCCGCCCAATAAACCCTCTTTGGTTTTCCCCGGGCTGATGTGCGGCGCCAGTTTATTCTTGCCAAAGGTTTTACCGGCAAAATAAGCACCCGTATCCGCAGCCCACACGGTCAGCAACAGTAATAATATCAACCATGAACCCTCAGGCTGTATTCGAATCCAGCTAAAAGCGAACCAACCCGTGGTGATGGACAAAATGGCGGTGACGAAGGAAATTAGTCGATAGGTATTGTTGGGCTTCGCTCCAGAACGGTATAGGGACAAACGGATAAACATCAACAACCAGGCGATACAACCCGCGGACATGTACACCAATATGTGGGCACCCCAGTGGTCTTTGTAACTGAACAATGCCATCAAAATTATAGCCTGCAGTAAAACCAGTAAATATCCGGTTGCATGGCCGGAGAATCTAGCGAGACGCCGGTATTCCCAGCTTCCACCCAAAAATATGAAAGCCAACAGGATCAGAAACCATTGTGTTGGCATCATAAAAATTGCCGCCATGACGAGCGGCAACAATAACAATGCCGTTAGTACACGTTGCTTAAGCACTGGTAGTGCTCCTCACCTGTTCACTGGTGCGCCCAAAGCGCCGCTCGCGTGACTGGAAAGCCGTGATGGCCTGATCGAGTGCCTTATCGTCGAAGTCAGGCCATAGTACGTTTGTAAAATAAAATTCCGTATACGCTGATTGCCAGAGCAAAAAATTGCTGATGCGCATTTCGCCGCCGGTACGGATAAACAGATCCGGGTCCTTTGAGCCTGCCAGTGCGAGAAATTGTGCAAACTGAGAGTCATCGACATCATCGATAGACAGGTCGCCATTAGCAGCGGCTTTGGCTATTTGTTTAGCTGCCTGGGTGATATCCCAGCGCCCGCCATAATTGACTGCAATATTCGCAACCAGCCGTGTGTTGTCCTTTGTCAGGGTCTCGGCTTCCAACATTTTTGCCTGAATGGCAGGTTTGAAGGCTGTTTTGTCACCTATGAACCGCAGGCATATATTATTTTCGTGCAATTCACTGACTTCTTTGCCCAATGCCCGTAAGAAAATTTCCATCAGGCGGGATATTTCACCAGCCGGCCGGTTCCAGTTTTCGCTGGAGAAGGCAAATACAGTCAGGGTTTCTATGCCCAGGCGGACACAATTTTCGATCGTGGCCCGCAGCGCTTTTTGCCCGGCCTGATGCCCCATGCTACGCGGGCGCTTTCTTTTTTTTGCCCAACGGCCATTCCCATCCATGACGATGGCGATATGACCGGGTATGGTTGACGGTGCGGTCACTTGAGCTGGATGCCTTCATGAGCAGGTATCAAAACTCCAGCAGCTCCTTTTCTTTTACCGCAACAATTTCATCTGCTTCTATGACATGTTTGTCAGTGATCTGCTGGATATCCTGTTCGGCCCGATGATCATCATCCTCGGATATATCCTTGCTCTTTAACAATTCCTTGATATGGTGATTTGCATCCCGACGGATATTTCGGATGGCGATTTTGGCATTTTCACCTTCATGGTGAACCACTTTACCTAACGAGACCCGGCGTTCTTCAGTCAACGGCGGCAGGGGGATACGGATGATGGTACCGGCGGTCACGGGGTTAAGGCCCAGATCGGACTTCATGATGGCTTTTTCGAGTGCCTGCACCATGGTTTTGTCCCAGGCGGTAACAGCGAGTGTCCGGGCATCTTCGATTGAAACATTAGCGGCTTGGCTAATGGGAACCATACTACCGTAATAATCTACCTGGACGTGTTCCAGCAAGCTTGGGTGTGCACGTCCGGTGCGTATTTTCGCCAGTTCGGTACGTAGTGAATCCAGGGTTTTGTGCATGCGGATCTGTGCATCTTTTTTAATGTCTTGAATCATATTCTTCTCCCGTCTGCCAGCATTGGATAAGTGTTTATCAGAGAACAGTTAATTTTAACAGCAAAATGGGAAGATTTGCCGATGCAGTCCCAATGCAGGGAATTACTCAGCGGACGATGGTGCCGACTTTTTCGCCATTGACAATATTCATCAGGTTACCGCTACCAAAAACATTGAAAACCCGGATTGGCATTCCCTGGTCGCGGCACAATACAATTGCGTTGGCATCCATGACGCCCAGCTTGCCTTCAATCACCTCGTCGTAGCTCAGGGATTCGTACATCTGTGCATCTGCATCAATTTTGGGGTCGGCTGAGTAGATACCATCAACCTTGGTGGCCTTCAGTACGATATCAGCACCAACTTCAATCGCGCGTAAAGCAGCGGCGGTATCCGTGGTAAAAAACGGGTTTCCTGTGCCTCCGGCGATAATAACAACACGGCCTTTCTCAAGATGCCGGGTTGCGCGGCGACGAATATAGTCTTCGCAGACGGCGTGTACAGAAACGGCTGACATCACGCGCGCATCAACACCAACCTTTTCCATGGCATCCTGTAATGCCAGTGAGTTCATCAGCGTGGCCAACATGCCCATATGATCACCGGTTACGCGATCGATTCCGGACTGGGCGAGGCCGGCACCCCTGAATATATTGCCACCACCGATAACGATGGCAACTTGCACACCGGTATTGATAACTTCCAGTATTTCATTGGCGATCCGGCCGATGATGACCGGATCAATGCCATAGTCTTCATCGCCCAGCAGTGCTTCACCGCTGAGCTTCAGAAGGATGCGCTGGTAGACGGGTTTAGCCACCCGTCACCTGTTGCATGACTTCGTCAGCGAAGTTCTCTTCCTTCTTCTCGATGCCTTCACCTACTTCCAGGCGGGTAAATCCTTTCACACTGGCACCATTTTGCTCGAGTAGTTTGGCTACGGTGATATCACCGTCTTTTACAAAATCCTGACCCAGCAGGGTAATTGCTGACAGGTGCTTGCGCATACGTCCGGTAACCATTTTCTCGATAATGTCAGCCGGCTTGCCGCTATCAGCAGCCTGTGAGATCAGGAACTGCTTTTCTTTTTCAAGAACATCGGAAGGTACGTGATCAACATCGATAAATTCCGGGTTCATCGCAGCAATATGCATGGCGACATCGCGGGCGACTTCATTATTGCCACCTTCGAGTTCAACCAGCACACCGATACGACCACCATGGACATAGGCGCCAATGTTGCCATTGCTGCTCATGCGGGTGATCCGGCGGACCTGTATATTCTCACCGATTTTGGCTATGAGTGCCTGGCGCGCTATTTCAAGACTGGCACCATCCAGATCCGTTGCCATCAGCGCTTCAACATCTGTAGAGCCTTCAGCAAGAGCATTGCCTGCAACCGAATTTGCGAATGCCAGGAAGTTTGCATCCTTGGCGGCAAAGTCTGTCTCACTATTGACTTCCACCATTACAGCTTCGGTATTGCTTTCATTGGAAGCCAGGATCACCTGGCCTTCAGCGGCAATCCTCGAAGCTTTTTTGTCGGCTTTTGCAAGTCCGGATTTACGCAGAAGATCTAATGCTGCATCCATGTTGCCGTCGGTTTCAACCAGTGCTTTTTTGCACTCCATCATGCCAGCGCCAGTGCGCTCGCGAAGTTCTTTCACCATTGAGGCAGTTACTGCCATCGTCCTATTCCTTCTTCAATTCAGTTTAAACAGTCCGGCATCAAAACCGGGTTAATGCCCCGCCGCAAGACGGGGTATTTCGTATCAGTCTTCAGCTGCTTTTTTAGCGACTTTTTTCTTAGTCGTTTTTTTCTTCGCAACCTTTTTCTTGGCAGCGGCCTTTTTCTTTGGCGCAGCCGCCTCGACTTTTTCCGCAATCTCTTCCGCTGCAGCTTCTACTTTTCCAACAACTTTTTTAGCTTCGGCCTTAACTTTTTCCGCAACCTTGCTTGCTTCAGTTTTTACTTTCTCGGTAACTTCGGCGGTATCAGCTTTCACTTTTTCAACAACTTTAGTAGCTTCAGTTTTTACTTTCTCAGCAACTTCGGAAACCTCAGCCTTTACCTTTTCAGTAAGCTCTTCCGCTGCGGCTTCTACTTTCTCAGTAACCTCGGAAACTTCAGCTTTTACTTTTTCAGTAACTTCGGCAGCCTTGGCCTTTACTTTTTCAGTAACTTCGGTGGCTTTAGCTTCTATTTTCTCAGCAACTTCCGGGGCTTTCTTTACCACAACCTTCTTGGCAACTTTCTTCGGAGCCGCTTTGTCGCCTTTGGCTTTCGGAGCCTTGGCAGCACGTTTGATCGGGTTGCCATATTCGTCCAGCTCTACAAATTCATCACTGTCCTCAATATGTGGAACTGATGCACGGCCTTCCAAAATAGCGTCGGCGGCCAGTTGTGTGTAAAGGCGAATTGAACGGATGGCATCATCGTTACCCGGGATAACGTAATCAAGATCGTTCGGTGAACAATTTGTATCAACCACCGCGACAACCGGAATGCCCAGTTTGCGTGCTTCTTTCACTGCGATGTCTTCGTGACCAACATCTATAACGAACATGGCATCGGGCAGACCTTTCATGTCCTTGATACCACCGAGGGTTTTTTCGAGTTTTTCCTGTTCGCGGGTCAGTTGCAGAACTTCTTTCTTGACCAGGCGTGCGAAGCTGCCGTCTTCTTCCATTTTTTCGATCTGGCGCAGACGTTTGATGGACTGGCGGATGGTGCGGAAGTTGGTCAACATGCCACCTAACCAGCGGTGGGATACATAAGGCATACCGCAGCGCTGTGCTTCCTCGGCAATTGCTTTTGAAGCAGCACGTTTAGTGCCGACAAAAATAATGTTGCCACGCTTGGCGGCGATGCCACCGATGAAATTCATGGAATCCACCAGCATGGGTAATGATTTTTCGAGGTTGATAATGTGGATCTTTCCACGTGCTCCGAAAATATACGGAGCCATTTTGGGATCCCAGTAACGGGTTTGGTGACCGAAGTGAACGCCGGCTTCAAGCATTTGGCGCATGGTAATATTAGGCATTGTTTAAATCCTTTAAATAGCAGAAACCCAGCGGCCAATAATTTCTGAATCTGGCGTCGCTGACTTCCCGGGTTAATCCTCCACATACCCTGTCCGGAAACCCTGATTTTGCAGGGCACCCAACCGAACGGTTGCGGTATGTGTGCGTATTTGATGCCGGGTATTGTTAGGAACATCCTGCTAATTCCGGCATCTCGATTTCTTGTCATGACGAGCATGATCAAGAGAGCAGGGCTTTATACCAGAATTGGGGATGTGGGGCAATATAAATGTGGAATGTTGCTGCTGTGGGTAGTGTCACTTTTCCGTCGAGTGCGGTCGTAGCCGACTCTTCCAGTCTCGCACAATTCGCAGGGAGTTGGGTGTTTCTCCTGAGACCGTGAGCCGACAGGGATGTCGGCGCCCGAGCGTGCCATGGATGGCCTTGCAGCGTGTCTCAGGAGAAACACCCAGCTTCCTGCGAATCCCTCTGATCGAATCCTTCAAGACCGGTGCTAACCGAACGCCGCGACACGGGTACCTTCCCCCTGAGACACGCTTTAAACCCATCCCTGGGCCGCTCGGGCGCCGACTTCCTGTCGGCTCACGGTCCCAGGGGGAAGGTACCCGTATGGCCCAGGCCAGTCTCTCGACCGCTATGCGGTCTCACCTTCTCCCGGCTTGGTTTGGGTAGATTCATTAGGAGTTCAGAACGGGCACTTAAGCCAACTCGCGCTTTACGGCATCCAGCCAGGTTTTCTGGCTTTTGCGGAAATGTGGTGGGGCTAGTTTTGCGTCGTTGAGGATGGATTCGAGTTCTGTTTTGGATGCGGTGTTCTTGCCTGTAACTTCGAGGCAAAGTGCGAGCCTGTATCTTGCTTCTACTCCGGGGAAATAGCCTGAGACAGCTGAGTATTCCTTGATGGCATTATCGATTTGGCCCTCGGTTTCAAGTGCGCGTGCATATAGCAGATGACCTTCTGCGGAGCGGAAATCCGGGTTGTGCTCCTGTAAAATTTCAAGGGTTTTTACGACTTCGTTGGTGCGGTCCTTTTCAAATTGAAGTCGGGCTTTGACCAATAACAGTGTGGGTTCGGTTGCGAACAGGCCTTTGAGTGCCTGGTTAATGATCTTTTCAGCCTCAGTGGTATTGCCTGAATCCATCAAGGCTTCGGCATAGCGGCGACCGTTATCGACATTGGGAGATTGGCTCCAGGCAGCTTCCTGTTGCCTCAGGTTTGCACCCGGGTTCAGGGTTTGCTTCACGTTTCTGACTGCGCGCTGGCCTGAAATGCTGTTGGAGAAATCTGGAAGTATCTCGATTACAAAATAGGCGAGTCCGCCGATCATCGGCATGAATATCAGCATCATAATCCAATAGCGACTGCGTCCTGTTTTGAGCACATGAATGATCAGGGCCAATTGGACCAGCCAGATCAGAATGGATAATAACGGCACAGTTTGTTGTCCTATGATCATTGCGGAAAAGCCAGGTTGTCGGATACTGACCTGGAAAGACCTTCACCAGGACCAGGAAACAAGAATATATTCATGAGGCTTCTATGACCTCTTTGGCAGCTTTCATAATACGCTTCACGCTGGGCATGTATTTCATTTCCATTTTGTACAACGGCATGATGGAATCATAACCGGTGACCCGCTTGACTGGTGCATCGAGGTAGTAAAGACCGGCGTCAGCGAGACTGGCGGCAATCTCGGCACCAACACCACACATGCGTGCAGCCTCGTGAATTATGACGCAGCGGCCGGTCTTTTCTACTGATTTAATGATGGTGCTCATGTCCAGCGGGCTAATTGTTGCGACATCAATGACTTCAGCGCTGATTCCCTGTTGCGCGAGTTTGTCAGCGCTTTCAAGAGTTTCCCTGATCATTGCGCCCCAGCTTACGAGGGTAATATCCGTGCCTTCGCGGAGTACAAAACAGACGTCCAGTGGCAAATCTTCGCCGTTGTCTTCGACTTCTTCTTTAGTGACCCGATATAAACGTTTGGGTTCAAGAAAGATCACCGGGTCCGGATCGCGAATGGCGGCCAGCAACAGGCCATAGGTCCGCGCAGGAGAAGATGGAATTACAACCCTCAGGCCTGGCACGTGTGCAAATATGGCCTCTGTGCTTTCGGAGTGGTGCTCGGGGGCATGCACGCCGCCTCCACAGGGTGCGCGCAGTACCATTGGACATGATAAGCGGCCGCGTGTTCGGTGTCGCATCCGGGCTGCGTGGCAAACCAATTGCTCAACCATGGGGTAGATAAAACCCATGAACTGGGCCTCGATAACCGGCTTCATTCCCATTGCGGACATACCAATTGCCAATCCGGCAATCATGCCTTCGGCCAGAGGTGTGTCGATGACTCTCTGGTCTCCAAATTTCTCTTCGAGTCCGTTGGTGGCACGGAATACACCACCGCTGGTGGCAATGTCCTCACCCATCATCATAACCGATTCGTCGTTTTCCATTTCCCATGACAGTGCCATGGAAACGGCTTCTACCATCGTAATGCCAGCCATCAGTCCAGCTCCTCGATAGCACTGGCACGTTGTGCTTTCAGTTCAGCCGGCATGTTCGCATACATGTAATCGAACATGCTCTCAACACCCGGTTTTTCGGCAGACAGGTATTCTTCAACCGCCGTCTTTACTTCCATGCCCGCTTCTTTGAGAAGTGCCAGTTCCTCTTTATCACTCCAGGCACCCTGTGCCTTGAGGTATTTGCGTAATCGTTTGACGGGTTCTATCCGCCAGGCATTTTCTACCTCATCTTCTTTCCGGTAGCGCCGTGCATCATCTGCAGTGGTGTGATCAGTGAGACGGTAAGTGATCATCTCGATGACAGTTGATCCCTTGCCCGCACGCGCCTGCTCAATGGCATTTTCCATGACCCAGCGGCAAGCAATAATGTCATTGCCGTCGACCTGTATGGATGGCAGGCCGCCACCGATGCCTTTTTGCGCCAGTGTTGTGGCTGAATTTTGCTTGGCACGAGGTACGGAATTGGCCCACTGGTTGTTAATTATGACCAGTACAAGTGGTAGATGAAATGCACTGGCTGCGTTGATGGCCTCAAGGAAATCCCCCTTGGAACTACCGCCGTCACCAACCTGGGTAACGGCAACCCGTTTTTCGCCCCTGAGTTTGAATGCCAGTGCTGCGCCTGCTGCGTGCAAACACTGTGTCGCAATTGGTATTGAAACGGCGAAATCATGCCGGGGTCCGGAAAAATCACTGCCGCATTCATCGCCACCCCAATAGGTCAAAATCTCCGACATTTTGACGCCACGACATAATTGCACACCATGTTCACGGTATGTGGGTGCATAACAATCCTCCGGGCGCATTGCGCTACCGATGGAAATTTGCACGGCCTCGTGGCCGAGGCAGGAGGCATAGGTTCCCATTTTCCCGGTACGCTGCAGCGCCACTGCTTTTTTGTCAAAAATACGGGTAGTGACCATTTGCCGGTATAAAGACCGTAGTTCTTCCATATTGTGAGCCAGGGGAGGTGCATCATCTATTATCAACCGACCATCGGGTGACAGGAATTGGTAGAAATCGATTTTGAATGAGGCAATGGTTGCTGACATTAAAGTATCCTCGTCACTCACTGGGGCGTTGTCTGTAAAAGACATCTAGTATACTTAAATCACTTACAATTGATCGGATAGCCTGAATCAAATTACCTGTATATATACGGAGTATTTTTTAAACCATGAAACTCGCTTCTTTGAAAACCGGCGGCCGTGACGGCAGCCTGATTGTGGTCAGCCGTAATCTTGAACACTATGTGTCAGCCGCTGATATATCGCCCACGCTGCAAATTGCACTTGATGACTGGCAGCAGACGGCCCCAAGACTGAACGCACTTTATGAGCAATTGAACCAGGGTGCATGCAGTGGAATCCATGATCTGGATGTCAAGGCACTTGCTGCGCCTTTGCCGAGGGCCTTTGAATTTGTTGATGGCAGTGCATATTTGCCACATGTTGAACGGGTACGCAGGGCACGGGGTGCGGAAGTTCCGGAATCCTTTTATGTCGATCCGCTGATGTACCAGGCAACCTCGGCCGGGTTTCTTGGTCCGCGTGATTCGGTGCCTGTTGTCAGCGAGGAGTATGGAATCGATTTTGAGTCCGAAATCATTGTCATTACGGATGATGTGCCAATGGCGGTTACTCCGGAGAGCGCGGAATCCCACATCCAGTTGGTCGGTTTGATCAACGATGTCAGTTTGCGAAATCTCATTCCTGGCGAACTGGCAAAAGGTTTTGGGTTTTTGCAATCCAAGCCTCGTTCGGCGCTTTCGCCGGTGCTGGTCACGCCGGATGAACTGGGTGATAAATGGCAGGACAGTAAGTTATCACTGGCACTGCACAGTACGCTTAACGGCGCTTTTTTTGGTAAACCTGAAGCCGGTGTGGATATGCAATTCAATTTTTCCCAGTTGCTGGCCCATGCTGCCAAAACCCGGCCATTGACTGCCGGCACCATTGTTGGCTCCGGAACCATTGCCAATGAAGACACGGGCAAAGGCGCTTCCTGCCTGGCGGAAATCCGTATGCTGGAAATCATTGCGAACGGTAAGCCATCAACATCGTTTATGAAATTCGGTGACACCATACGAGTGGAGATGTTTGACGTCGCAGGTGATTCAATTTTTGGTGCCATTGAGCAAAAAATTGTCCGGTATGAAAGCTGAAGCAGAAACCCAACTGACGCTGTACAGCTATTGGCGCAGTTCGGCGGCCTACCGGGTACGCATAGCGCTGAACCTGAAAGGGCTCTCCTATCTGACAATACCGGTACACCTGATCAAGAATGGTGGTGAACAACTCATTGATGCTTACCGTGCCATCAATCCACAGGGCCTGGTGCCGGTTCTGTTGCATCGGGGTCATGTTCTGACGCAAACCATGGCAATTTGCGAATACCTTGATGAATGTTTCGAGCGATATCCTTTATTGCCTACAGATTCACTGGCGCGTGCACGGGTCCGGTCTTTGGCCTTGCAGGTTGCCTGTGAAATTCACCCGATCAATAACCTGCGCGTACAGAAGTACCTGAAGGGTCAGTGCGGAGACGCCCTGGATACGGTTGAGTGGATGACGCATTGGATGACCGAGGGATTTTCGGCCATTGAGCAACAGCTTGAAAACAGCGGTGATCGTCACTCCGGTTTTTACACCGACCGCCCTGGTTTGTTCGAGTGCTTCCTGATACCGCAGGTATATAACGCGGAGCGCTACGGCACAGATATGTCGGTCTTTCCAGTCATCCGCCAAATTGTCGCCCAATGCCGGGAATTGCCGGCTTTTAGTGATGCAGCACCGGAAAATCAGCCGGACGCAGTACCAAATTGATTGGAAATTACTGTTTGTAAATTTAAGAGTTCAACCTTGGCTGTTGTTAGGTCATAATTAAGAGCTATTTTCCAGGTAATTGTTTGATGAAACCCATCTTGATTTCAATTGTTTGTCTGGCGTTGGCTGCATGCATGCCACCGCCCCCGGATCCCAGCGTTTTCAATGCTGCAGAAAAAGCCATTCAAATGGCTGAAGCGGTTGGCGGTGATGAATTTGCACCGGTAGAAATGCGTTTTGCCCGGGAAAAGCTTGCAAGTGCTAACCTTGCCATGGAAAAGCAGAAATATGAGGTGGTTGTCTACCTGGTGGAAGAAGCGGAAATCAACGCGGAATTGGCGATCGAAAAATCCCGCACGGCCAAATCAAGACGACGGGTCAATGAGCAGCGCAAGAATAACGAGGAACTGGACATCAGTCTGCGTGCTACTTTTGGGGATGAATTCAAATGAATCGTATGCTGACACCAATTTTGTTGGTTTTGATGCTCGTTTTGCTTTCTGCCTGTGTTGCGCCACCTAAAAAAGATCTTGCGCTTGAGCGGGTTCGCGATGAGCTTGACAGTCTGAAATCAAACACCGAATTGGCCGGTTATGCACCCCTTGCCCTGGGGGAGGCAGAACGTGCTTTGCGTAGTGCTGAAAAGGCAAGTGGTGACGATCTGTATCGTTCCTACCTGGTTTATATGGCTGATCACCGCATCCAGATTGCTCGCACCATGGCCGAGCGCGAGCAGCATGAACAAACCCTTGATAAATTGGAAGATCAGCACAGCGCGATGTTGATCAAGGCCAGTCAACTGGAAGCAGATCAGGCCCGTGCGGAAGCCGAACGTGCCAGGTTACTGGTTGCGACCACCTCGGAAGATGCCCAGCGGGCACGGGAAGAAAAAGAACTTGCATTGCAGAAAGAAGCTGAATCTGCACGTGCTGCTGAGTTATCGGCCGAAGAAGCGACCCAGGCGCGTCGCCTGGCTAAATCACGGGCGTCGGAGGCTGAGTTTGCCCGTCGTGAGGCCGATCTGGCCAGCCAGCAAATCACATCGCTGACGCGGCAACTGGAAAACCTGCAATTACGCCAGACAGAAAGCGGTGTGGTGGTTACTTTGGGTGATGTCCTGTTTGCTTCCGGTCAGGCTCAACTCGTTGAAGGGGGACGATCCAGTCTTGAAGAGGTTGTTGACCTGTTGCAAACCGAGCCGGATAAGAAAATTCGCGTAGAAGGCCATACGGATTCCCGCGGCGATGCAGAAGCTAATTTGCAACTATCGGAACAACGTGCGCAGGCGGTGCGTGAAGCATTGATAAGTCTTGGTGTGTCTGCCGACCGGGTTACTGCACTGGGTATGGGTGAAGATTTCCCCATCGCCAGTAATGAAGATGAAGACGGACGCGCACAAAACCGTCGTGTGGATGTTATCCTGTTAGATAATTAAGAAAAACAATCAGATATAAGATGTATTTTGCGGCAAAATAACACACGAATAAAATACACGCATAAATCTTCGCAGATGTAATTTGTAACTTGCCAGTGGCCGCACTTTGCGCTAATGTTAGCTCATTGCTATGGTAATTTTAGTATTTACAATCGGAATTTCCGACTAATGGCAGCGAGGTTCTCAAGTTCCTCGCTGATCTCTCCTGATATTTGCTACAACCTGTCTCGTAATCTCACAACTACACAATCACCCGCTGCCGGGCTGTTTATCTGCGCCCGTGTTTCGCGTGTGTCTCATCCCGTATAGGAGTAAAGCTATGTTTGAACACCGTAAGAATGAACTGGAGGAACTGATTAATGGAAATGAAGACTTCCGTCGGATTTACGACCGCCACCAGGAACTGGACAAGCGCGTCACTGCCGCTGAACTGGGGACGGCTCCGATGGAAGATCTGGCGCTGAATCAGTTAAAGAAAGAAAAATTGTGGGTCAAAGACAAGCTGGCGGTATTTATGGACGCAGCTTAAGCCTGAAATTTTCTTCAAAATGAAATAAAGTACGGTCGGGAGTTTTCCCGGCCGTTTTTTTCACCCGGAGTAACCGTATTCATGCAAGTTTATGATTCTGTCCTCGACCTGATCGGGAACACACCTATCGTGCGCATCAACCACATGGACACAGGCCCCTGTACGCTTTATATCAAGCTTGAAAGCCAGAACCCGGGTGGATCCATCAAGGACCGGATCGGCCTGAAGATGATTGAAGATGCTGAAAAAGCAGGGCTGATCAGCCCTGGGGCAATACTGGTGGAAGGCACGGCGGGCAACACGGGTCTGGGACTCGCACTGGTTGCCGCACAAAAAGGATACCAGTTGATCCTGGTTATACCTGACAAGATGAGCCGTGAAAAGATTTCCAACCTGAAAGCCATGGGCGCAAGGGTGGTTTTGACACGCTCAGATGTGGCCAAGGGCCATCCCGAGTATTACCAGGATCTGGCACAATCGATGGCCAATGAAATTGAAGGTGCGTTTTTTATCAATCAATTCGGTAATCCGTCAAATCCGAAAACACATGAAGAGATCACCGGGCCTGAAATATGGGAACAGATGGGACATGATCTTGATGCCATCGTGCTCGGCGTCGGTTCCAGTGGCACTGCAACCGGGTTTTCGCATTTTTTTGAAAAGGCCGCCCCCGACCTTGAGCTGATCCTGGCAGACCCGGTTGGTTCCATTCTGGCAGAGTACATCAATGATGGCGTCTTATCTGACAAAAGTGCCAGCTGGCTGGTCGAGGGTATTGGTGAAGATTTTCTGCCGACCATCAGTGATTTCACTCACATTTCCAAAGCCTATGCCATCAGCGATCACGAAAGTATGTTGACCGGCAGAGAACTGTTGAGCAAGGAAGGTGTTCTGGCCGGCTCATCGACAGGAACACTGCTGGCAGCCGCATTGAAATATTGTCAGGAACAGACCGAGCCCAAAAAGGTACTTACCCTGGCGGCTGATACCGGTAACCGCTATCTTTCAAAAATGTACAACGATTTCTGGATGCGGGACCAGGGGTTTTTAGAATCTGATCAACATGGCGATTTGCGTGACCTGATCGCGCGGCCGTTTGAATCCAACGACACCATTACAGTTGGTCCGGATGAACCCCTGGCCAACGCCTACAGCCGAATGAAGTTATATGACGTTTCACAGCTACCGGTCATAGAAAATCGTAACATCGTCGGGTTTATTGATGAGTCGGATATATTACTGGCCGTGGCTCAGTCCAGCGATTGTTTTGACAAGCCTGTCAGTTCTGCCATGGTCACCGAGCTTGCTGTGGTGGATGTAAATGATTCAGTTGATGATCTGATGCCTATATTCAGCAAGGATTATGTGGCCATTGTGAAAGATGGCGGACGCTTTTTAGGTCTGATCACCCGTGTTGACTTACTGAATTACCTGCGGCGCAAGGCGGACCAATAATGAAAGATCACTCTAAACATCAGCTTGCCACCCGTGCCATCCATGCCGGGCAACAGCCGGATCCTTCCACCGGTGCGATCATGACGCCGATCTACGCGACCTCGACCTATGTACAACGGAGTCCCGGCGATCATCAGGGCTGGGAATACTCACGTAGCCACAACCCGACACGTGATGCCTATGAGCAATGCATAGCTGATCTTGAAGGTGGTAGCCGGGGTTTTGCATTTGCATCCGGGATGGCGGCTAGCGCGACCGTTCTGGAACTGCTGGATTCCGGTGATCATGTTATCGCCATGGATGACGTGTACGGTGGTAGTTTCAGGCTGTTTAATAATGTGCGTGAGCGCTCAGCGGGTTTGAAATTCAGCTTCACTGCAATTGAAGATATCGCCGCGCTGAAGACTGCCATTCGCCCTGAGACCCGCATGATCTGGGTGGAGACACCGACCAACCCGATGCTCAAAATTGTTGATATCGCTGCGGTGGCCGAGGTTGCCCGTGAGTGTGGCGCATTGCTGGTAGTTGATAACACCTTCGCTTCACCCATGTTGCAAAGACCGTTGGAGTTGGGTGCAGATGTCGTGGTGCATTCAGCCACCAAGTTTCTGAACGGACATTCCGACATGGTGGGTGGTGTCGCCGTGGTAGGGGATAATGATGAATTGGCCAACAGGCTTTGGTACTTGCTCAATTCCATCGGCGGGATACAGGGTCCATTCGACAGTTTCCTGGCCATGCGCGGTTTGAAAACGCTGGCCTTGCGGATGAAGGCACACTGTGAGAACGCGCTGCAGATTGCTCAATGGCTGGAGGGACACCCGGCAGTTTCAGAAACTCTATACCCTGGGTTGAAATCACATCCCCAGTATGACCTGGCCATGTCCCAGATGAACGGGCAGGGCGGTGGCATCATCAGTATAGATCTGAAAGGTGGTCTTGAAGCAGCCAGGCGTATGCTGGAAGGCTGCCAGTTGTTTTCACTGGCCGAAAGCCTGGGTGGCGTGGAAAGCCTGATCAATCACCCGGCCATCATGACCCATGCATCGGTGCCGGTTGAAAAACGGGCCAGGCTGGGCATCAGTGATTCATTGGTGCGCTTATCGGTAGGTGTCGAGGACGTTGGCGACCTGATCGCCGAGCTGGATCAGGTCCTGTAAAAAATGTGAACAAGCGAAAACACTAGGACTGCAGCTCTTCCAGGTCTCTGAATAATTCCAGGGCTTCAGGGTTCGCAAGTGCATCAATGTTTTTGACTGCCTGGCCATGAACAACATTACGTACAGCCAGCTCTACAATTTTTCCACTGACCGTCCGTGGGATATCACTGACCTGGATAACCCGTGCAGGTACGTGTCTGGGAGTGGCATTGTCACGTATGACTTTGCGGATGCGGCTTGCCAGTTCGTCATCCAGGCTGATGCCTTCGCGCAGCACTACAAATAACACCACGCGCACATCATCATCCCAGTCCTGACCGATGCAGATGCTTTCGATGACATCTTCAAGACTTTCGACCTGTCGGTAAATTTCCGAGGTACCGATACGCACACCACCCGGGTTCAGAGTTGCATCCGAGCGACCGAATATCACCAGGCCGCCGTGATCGGTAATCCTGGCGAAATCACCATGTGCCCATATGTTGGGATATTGCTCAAAATAGGCAGATTGATATTTTGATCCACCCTCATCATCCCAGAAACACACAGGCATGGCCGGGAAGCTCTGCCGGCAACACAACTCGCCGGTTTCATTGATATTGGCAAAACTACCATCGTCACGCAATATTTCAACGGCCATGCCAAGGCCAAGGCATTGAATTTCGCCGCGATAAACGGGCAATATCGGGCAACCCAGGGTAAAGCAGGAAACGATATCTGTACCGCCGGCGATAGATGACAGGCATAAGTCCTGTTTGATATCAGTGTAAACGTAGTCAAAACTTTCCGGTGCCAGTGGTGAACCGGTTGATAATATGGTGTTTAATGAGGCCAGCGAGTGGGTTTCACGTGGTTTGACCCCGGCTTTATGCCATGCCGATATGGCTTTGGCACCGGTACCGAAAATGCTTATCTGCAGTTCATCGATCAGATCGAACATCGCTTCGGGTCCGGGATAGAAAGGTGAACCTTCATACAAAACCACCGTGGTACCGGCGGCCAGACCGCTGACCAACCAATTCCACATCATCCAACCACAGGTCGTGTAATAGAAAAACCGGTCACTGCGTTTCACATCGGTGTGTAGCAACAGTTCTTTCAGGTGCTGCAGCAATGTGCCGCCTGCACCATGGGTTATACATTTGGGCACACCGGTGGTACCGGATGAGTAAAGAATATAAACCGGGTGATCGAAGGGTAAGCGGGTGAACTCACAACGGGTGGCATTGGCATCGGTGAAAGAAACCAGCAGTTCCGCATTCATCAAGCCATTGAGGTCTGGTTCGGGGTCGACATAAGGTGTAACCACGATTTTCTGAATGCTTGGAATATGCTTTTGAATCTCTTCAACCTTTGCCAGGCAGTCATGCTGCTTGCCGTTGTAGGTATAAGCGGCGGCGCAAAACAGAACCTTGGGTTCGATCTGGCCAAGCCGGTCTACGACGCCGTTGATACCGAAATCAGGCGAGCACGATGACCAGATGGCACCGATACTGGTGGTGGCCAGCATGGCGATAATGGTTTCTGGCAAGTTGGGCATATAAGCGGCAACGCGGTCGCCCGGCTTGATGCCCAAGGCACGCAGAGCGGAGGCAACTCCCGCTACCCGGCTGTACAGTTGTCTATAGCTCAGAGAACTGCTCAGACCGGTTTCTGATTTGAATACCAGTGCTTCCCGGTCATCCCGGTAACGCAACAGGTTTTCGGCAA
>PVMK01118527.1_pt1 | contig 42269 bp, 36 predicted proteins | sample 1853481 | NCBI WGS metagenome assembly PVMK01 (sample SAMN08533507, study PRJNA380276) | Marine sediment metagenome, whole genome shotgun sequencing project.
GCCAAAGAGCGTCGCCGACCGTAAAATTGTATAAGGAATTTCGCCCTGTCGTACGAGTCGCTCCACCACTCCCTTAGACCGGAGCAGCGCGAAATGCGAATTGGGATCGGCATTTAGACGGCTCACCACAAGCAAGCGACCAACACCCGCGATCCGGCTTTCCCTGAGTAGCCTTTCGGTGCCGTGAACGTCGACGCTCCGTAGCAAGCTAATTCTGTTCCTGGACTCGGCGCTGGCAAGATGAATTACCATATCGACGTCCGTGAGATAGGCTCGAAGCGCAAGCGAGTCGCTCATCCGGCCGTTATAGGCTTTAAACGGTAACTCCTCTCGCCTAAACACCTCCGTCAGAGAACGGCCAACAAAACCCGACGCGCCAGTTACAAGTATCACACTACCAATTTTATGTGCATTGTCACCTGCTGTAAACACACCAAAGACCCGGTGTAGTCACCTGGTCAGATCAGGTGTTCCGTCGCGATCTGTCCACGGTTGATCGGGCGGGCTATAATCACTCTCATGCACCGGTATTGTTTAATCGGACCAACGCACCCATACCGAGGGGGGATCGCCCATTACATGACTCTGTTAGCCCGACATCTATTGTCTGACAGAGATGTTCTGTTCGTTTCCTTCACCAGACAGTATCCTGGATGGCTTTTCCCCGGGCGCAGTGATCTTGATCCAAGCCGAGAACCCATCACAACTGGCGCTGAATACATTCTCGATCCGGTCAATCCCTTAAGTTGGAGACGCTCGTTGCAGCGAATCTCGGATTGGCGACCCGAGGTAGTGGTCATTCCCTGGTGGGTACCTTATTGGGCACCGGCTTGGTCTGTCCTCGGCAGGCGCGTAAAGCATTTACCCGGTTCACCAATGCTGTTGTTTATTTGCCACAATATCTTTCCCCATGAAAGTGGCAGGCTAGATCGAGCCGCGGCCAGGATCGCGCTTGCCCCTGGCGACGGTTTTGTCGTCCATTCGGAAGCGGATGCGGTGAAATTGAAAGAATTACATCCGTCCTCAAGAATTCGCATAACACCCCATCCTTCTTATCAAGAACTTATCACGGTTGACAGAGCGCCTTTGCCCGTACCGGTACCAGCTGACAAACCTTTACTATTATTTTGCGGATTCGTAAGGCCATATAAGGGTCTTGACATCCTTATCCGCGCCTTACCCGCGGTGTTGGCCAAACAGCCTGTACATCTGCTTGTTGCTGGAGAATTTTGGGAGGGAGGCGCTGGAATTCAGCGATTGATAAAAGATCTCGATCTGAAGGCAGACGTGACAATAATCGATCAATATCTGCCTAATGAACTTTTGGCTACTTGCCTCGACCGGGCCGATGTCGTCGTCCTGCCCTATCGCAGCGCGACTCAGAGCGGAGTAGTCCAGCTGGCCTTCGGCTCAAACAAACCGGTTATCACCACAGACGTCGGTGGTTTGGCGGAGGCAGTGCGTCACAGAGAGACTGGGCTCATAGTTCCCCCCGAGGATCCAGATTCACTCGCCGGAGCAATTATCAGCTTTTTTGAAGAAGACCTGGGACCGATTTTCGAGAATAATATCCGGCGCGACTCGGAACGATTCGGTTGGCAGCGGTTGATCGAGCAATTGGAAGCGCTGGCCAATCCTGATGACGAAGGTTAATTTGCCCTATCCATGAAGCCCTCAACTACAATTATCATCCCATCATTAAACTCCCCTCTAATCGCCAGGGTTGTGGATGCCGTTGTGAGGCAAATTGAAGAACAGCCCGACTGCAACGTCATCGTGGTCGGTAGAGACGATGAGGGATTATTGCCAGATGAACCGGGACTTACTTTTATTGATACCGGCGAGCCTATAATGGCCGCGGCTGCTAGAAACCGGGGCATCGAAGCTACGGAGGCTGAGATTCTCATCTTCCTGGATAGCGACTGTATACCTGAGCCGAACTGGCTTTCCGAGCATCTGGCTGCCCAGGAAGCCGGCTATCGCGTTGTAAGTGGCGGAATCGTACCTGAGGGCGCCAACTATTGGCAACTAGTCTACAATTTAACGCTGTTCCACGAGGTTCTCAGCGTCGAGTCCCCTGGATCCAGAGATTTTTTGGCTACTCTGAATCTCTCCGTACATCGTTCAGTGGTCGAGACGGTAGGAGCATTGGACGAAAGTATTGATCGGGTCGAGGACGTTGATTGGACCACGCGTATGCGCAAAGCTGGCATAACGCCCTACTTCTGGCCGAAAGCAGCCGTCCGCCATGAACACAATCGTCGATCCATGAGCAGCGTCTGGCACGATTGCGCACTGTCGGGCTATCACATGAGGCGTCTGCGTCTGTCGCATGCCGGTTGGCTCCGAGCACCTGGAGTGCTACGCTATCGAAAGTTGATCTTGCTCTTATCTCCCCTGATCGCCTCGTGGGCAACTATTCGGATCATCTATCGCCGGCCGGTGATTCTGGTCCGTTTTCCCCATACGATTCCGGCGATCTTCCTGACCAAGATCGCCTGGTGCTGGGGAGCGAGTCGCAAAGAGGCGCCGAATTGAACGAACCGAGTATTTTGGCCGTCGTATTGAACTGGCGTCAGCCCGACATGACCATTGAATGCGTCAAGGCCCTTCGGGAGATGGAAGGTCCAGAGCTGGATATCCTGGTAATAGACAATGGGTCTGGCGACGGTTCGGCTGAAATCCTGAATGAAAGGCTGAGCCAGACCTCATTCCAGGCCTTGCCAGAGAATATTGGTTTCGCCGCCGGGAGCAACATCGGCTTGCGTAGGGCCTTGGAAGGCTCGTACGATTTTGCCTTACTTGTGAATAACGATGCCTTCCCGAGCGCTGATGTCATGATCAAACTCTTGGATGAGTCAACCGATGAAATTGCCCTACTCTCCCCCAAAATTCTAATTGAGTCGACGCCATCTCGAATTTGGTTTGCCGGGGGTAGACAACATCCGAGGCTGCTAGAGATGCGCGATCGGGGGCTCGGCGAGCTTGACGGACCGGAATGGTCAGTGTCCCGTGATGTTAATTACTTGTTAGGAACTTTCTTGCTGGTGAATCTCTCGGCTGTGAGCAGGACAGGCTTCCTGGACGAACGGTATTTTATGTATTACGAAGATCTAGATTGGTCAATTCGCTTTCGCCAAGATGATTACCGATTACGCATGGTGGCAGATGCTTGTGTCTACCACCGCGTCTCCACAAGCACCGGTGGAACCGAGAATCCTATTAATCGCTATTACCTGGCTCGAAGCAGTGTCCTGTTCTTCAGCAGTTACGCGAAAATGGGGAAGCCTATCTCAATTATTTTTTATCGTCTGGGAAGCGCGCTGAAGATGATCGGCAAGCTGCTCCTCGGAGGCCAAATAAGTGGTTCGCAAGCCTACATTCGTGGTCTGATAGATGGAATCGGGTTGGCCCAGGCAGATAGCGAGTAATCACTCCCCACCCTGACAAACACAAGAGAGAGGGTAGGCAATCGCCTACCCTCTCACATCACTCACTTATCAACAATTCCGAATAGTTATTCGGGAACGCCGTTGTATACGCTCGCACGGTTGCTGTAGATGATATTGGCTACACCAACGAGTTCAGAGCCAGCAGGTGAGCTTACGTAGATGCCGCCGATGAAAGAGTTGCCTAAGCTCTCAAAGGCTGAGCCGCTGAGGTCACCACCGTTTCGAGTGTTGAGACCAACAGCTGCTCCCGAGGCCAGGTCGCCCGGCAGAGATGAACCGGTGAAGGTAAGCAACGTGTTTCCATCGGTATCGATATATTCGATAACAAGATCATCAGCGTCCACGGTGCTACTGCCGATATTCTGCAGGTTTAGCGCAGACCACTGGTTCCACCCGGTACTACGGAGACGATATTGGGCTGGCACATAGATAACGTTCGAACCATTGCTTTGGCTATCTAATGCGTACATGCCCGTATTGCCTGCTACTCCCCAGTGCGTGATTCCGGTTCCGACAAGTTCCACAGCGTTATTAGAAGTGATCTTCACAGAACCATCCCAGTCGGTACCCAAGGGGTCAAAAGTGGAAGCAGCCAAATCACCGCCATTCTTGGTGTTGAGACCTCGAGCGGAGAGAGGCGGTATCGTAGTATCGATTGTCAGCGCCGGCACACCCGATATGTCGCCACGCGTGAAGTACTGAACAGTCACGTTTGCCGTAGTGGAATCGCTCGTGTTCTGAATGTTCACGGCTGAGAACAAATCGTATTCAGGAGCAGCTGTGCTGGGGTTACGGAAACGGAAATGAGAAGGTGCGTACAGGACCGTTCCTTTGTTGCTGTTAGTTAACGACTGGTAAGCGCCCGCACGATTTGGCCAAGTCGCGGTCGATGCTCCGGCAAGCAAATTGTCGGCGGTAACCGATATTGAACCATCGGTGAAGTTGGATGGCCAACCCGCAGGTAAATCATTAGGATCACCCATGTAGACTGTCGTGGAGCCGAATCCTGCGAGAGCCTCGGTCGTCGATCCCAGCGAGTTTCCACTACGATCAAAGAACTCTAGATTGGCAGTGGTTGCCGTTCCTTCCGCGTTTTGGATGGTGACTCGTGAAACAATGTTGGCGAACCCCCACACTGAGGGGAAGAACAACGCATTGGATGGCGCTGACGTTCCATTGTAGGCGCTCTGGGTGAAACCATCTGGATCACCGGGAACATTGGTGTTCTTAATGCTTACGATGCTCGCTAAATCTTGATCCGATGCGATAACGGCCGAACCCTGGAATCCCGCGGGAAGTGGCTCACTTTGAGTCTTTATCTCCACCACGGCCTTCGGATCAATGGTCACGTTGGAATTGGTGTAGACCTCAGCACCGTCTGAATCGTAATAAGTGACGCTCAATGTAGCCACATCGCCCGAACCGGTCGCCTTATTCTGGACTACGGCATTCGTTACCGAAGTTCCCGGAGCGGGAAATCCATTTTGGGCGAAGGTAGTGGCAACAACCAGTAAGGCTATCACTAGCGCTCCTATTACGATAAGGTTTAATCTACGTTTCATCAAACTGCCTCCTTGTCAATCAGGGTGAGCATATGTAACTCGTAATTCTAGCATTCATATTAAATTCTAGTTGAATAATCTAACATTTCAATAATCCATATGGGTTATTATGGGGTGATTTTTCGAGACTATTGGGCTATTTTCTGGATCAATATCTCTAAATCCTTGATGATCGTGTTCCAGTCGTATCGATTTTGAATAAACGACTGGCCCGAAATTGCCAATCTGGTCCAGAGCTTGTCATCGATCAGCACCTTTACTACTGCATCAGAAAATGCTTCAGCCCCGTCGGTAACAACGAGCAAATGCTCGTCATTCAAAGCCTCAGTTCCTGAATTACCAGCCTCGGATACTATCGTCGGCCGGCCGCTTGCCATCCCGTTTAGCGTCTTGACAATGATGCCACCGCCAGTCATCAATGGCACGACATTGACCGCGGCCTTCTCGTAATAGGGTCTCAGCGCTTCAACTTCACCAGTGACAATAACACCATCTATGATCGCCAGCCTTTCGACCTGGGGACCAGGTTTGTTGCCAACCACGTAGAATTCCGCGTCTGTTAGCCGATCTCTAACCTGGGGCAGAATTTCGCGCGCAAAATAGATAGCTGCTTCCTGGTTCGCCAAAATATCCATGGCGCCAACGAAAAGTATAATGTTGCCTTCTGGTCGGCTGGGAGAGATGCGAGCTAGCTCATCGAGGCCCTCAAACCATGGGGGCAGAATCGTGATGTCCACTTCTGGTAGGCGTTTCTGCAAGTACCTCAGATCTTTTTCTGATCGGACCAGAACGCCATCCGCAGCCGCGGCGTAGTTCAGCTCGGCTTCAGCCGTCCGCTGCCAATCGTATTTCGCAAGTCGCTTTTTGATTGAGTTGGATTCGTTGAGGTAATGACTAAAGGCGACCTGGCCGTAGATATCGACTTCATCGAGGAAGATATGGCCATCATGCAGATATCGGATATAGGACGCCATCTGTCCGTCTACAATGAATGCATCAAACGGTATCTCAGTTAGGAGATTAACGATGTTACGGCGGTATGCTGTGGAGACATTGCGACCATAAACTCGCGGTATGACTTGTCGCCAGAAAGCCCTCCGTAGGCGGGAAGTCAGTCCGTTATGAGAATACGGTATGGCAACAACTCTATCGCATATTTGCTCGACCTCTGGCAGTGCCTCACTTTCATTTTCAGATACGAACGCTATGAGGGAAACATCGTGCCGTTCGCTCAATGAGTGGACGTAGTGATACGTATCCTGTCTGCCACTGTCCCTGGCTTTCCGGTGCGGTAGAAACCGGCACAAGAATAAGATCCTCATCACCAAACTCTTATCGTATGAAATAACTTGTTAACTCAATTCGCGGTCAGTTCGCGAATCTCTGACAAAGTCAGGGTTCGCGTTCCGAATACCATGGCCGCAAATATGACCATTGACACAGCCCAGGCCCCGAGATAGCTCCATTGCGAAAGTAGTCCAAAGGCCAACATGCTGGCCAATGCGCAAGCGCTTGGGCGTAGAAAAGCATTCATGAGCTCAAAACGGATAATCCTGGTAGCGAAATAGTAATTGACGAACATGTTAAATAGCATTGTGCTGGCTGCAGCGATGCTGGCGCCAACAACTCCATATACTGGAACAAGCAATATTACAGCGGCGAGATTGAAAATGCTTCCGAATACAGATACGTAAACCCCCGACCGCTCGTTGTCGCTGGCGAGAAGTGACCGGTAGAGGATTCGCGACAGAAAAGAAGGCAAAATACCCAGGGCGACGATACGCAGCACGATTACCGATGGCTCGTATTCATCACCGAATACCAGAAGAATCATTACTTCGGCGAATACTACGATAGTCATCATGACAGGGTAAACGCCGATGAACAGCAGTTTGAAGATCTTTGACACCAGGCTAGAGAAACGAACCCGGGAATTCAGATAGGCTCTCGATAGGCCGGGATAAAGGGACTGCATCACTGCGGGCGCGATCATATATATCAGTTGAACAACCATCACGCCAGTTGCGTAGATACCTACGGCGTCCGTATTCCATAGCTTCGAAAGAAAAACACGGTCGATCTGTATAAAGACCTGGCTGGCTGACACAATAACCAGAAATGGAATTGCCCGTCTCGCCAACTCTTTCGCCAAAGATACCTTAAAGGTCAATTTGAAGTTTCGCAAATTGCGTCGGAGGATAATAAGGTAAGTGCCAGAAAGCAACAGATAGTAGCCGGCTAGTAAATAAAAAAGAACCTCGATTCCCCAGCCTTGGGACAATAGATAGAGGGACCCGCCGACTCGAAAAATCGTCAGCGGTAATCTAGCGGCAACTATCCACTCCATCCTCTCCACACCCGTTATAGCGGCTTCGATGACAGCCGACTCGGCTGCCGGAAACACGGTGACGATCACCCCTATGTAGATGAGATAAGCTACATCATTTGGATAATTAAGAAGCCAGGCGATCAGGATAACCAGAGCGATCGTAACAAACGAAGCGATGCCTGTGATGATCCCACCGTTTCCGAGATATGCGCCTGTTTTTGAACGGTCCCGCGCTACCTCCCGAGGCAAAAGTCCGATAAGTCCCCAGGGCGCGATGGCCCCCGCGATTAGGACGAAGGTTAACGCAGTACTGTAATTACCCCACGTTTCTCGCCCTAGCACACGAGCGACATACCAGGGGAGGAAGAACGCTAACCCTCTTTCTATAAGAATAGAAATCGTCAGCGCCGATGAATTTTTCAGCGCACGAAGGGCGGGATTCATGTTTAATCCAGATAACCCAAGTTACGTAGCCGTGCCTCGACCACCGTCTCTTCTTCCTCGCTGAAGTCGTTACTGACCTGTTCGGGAGCCTGTGGCTTGTCGATAGTTTGCCGATCGGTTTCTGGAAGAGCGCCAGGGATGAAAAGTCGGGAAAGCGCCTTACCTTCGATATTGCCTGGTATAGATACTCCCATGGCAGCTAGGACCGTCGGCGCCAGGTCGACCAATTCTGCGCCGAGCGAGACTTGGTCCTTAATAACTCCTGGCCCGGATGCGATCAAAATGCCATCCACTGCATGGTTACCGGTGTACGGGTTAGACGACCCGAAAACTCCCCCTTCTTTTTCAAGCGTACCGTCAAGAATCGTATTGATCGCCGCCTCCGGATGCTCTCTATGAGGCTCCAAAATTAAATCGGGAGCCAAATCGGCATAGCGACCCTGATACAATTCATTCCTTAAAAAGACGTTGGCGAGAGGAGAATGTCCTGTACGGTCTGAAATAAGGTCCAGCAGTCTTTGTTTTAGCTCACCCAGCAGTATTTCATGGGATTGGCCTCTCGGAACAATCCCTGCTGCTTCTCTTCCTTTTAAGTTTATCCTGATGCCACCATCTGGCGAGTAGTATGCCCTGGTTTGGCTCCAATTAATTTTCTGAGCCATCTGTGATACCCTCAACTTCGAAGGGCCCCAATCACCGGGAAATACAGACCTCTTTAACCGTCGCAACCAGGAAACTGACTTAAGACGGTCCAAAATGTCGACAAGAATGTTCCCCATCACCCCCTGACGCTTAATTGCTAGATAGCCCTGCTCCTCCAACCACCTGTTAACGAAGAAGCGTTCACTGCATCCGTTAAAACCATGGTCCGACATTATGAGTATCAGGGTATCCTCCGGTAGCTCCGCCAACAGCTGGGCAATTGCTTCGTCAATTCTTTCGAAGTGGTCTTGGATTACCCGACCGTAGCGACGACCGTCTATAGCATCATGAGCCGGATGCTCTGGATCCATATCACCCCAGAAAAAGTGTTGGAGGCGGTCTGGTCCGGTGAAAGCAACTGCAAAAAAGTCCCAACTCTTCTCTTTAAGCAATAATAACGCCAGTTGTAGCTGCTGCTCAGTATATGACGCGACGCTGTTTATCAAGGCGTCCTTATCTCCGCCATCGTCGGCCGCGTCAACTTGGTAGTTGGGAAAGTGAGATAGGATTTGAGCTTGAAGTTCAGGAGGGTACGTGAAGACGACTTCAGAGCCTGGCGTTAGCATGCCGCCTACAACAAACCCGTTAACCGCTACAGGAGGATACGTAAAGGGGATGTTTACTAAGCCAATTCTATAACCTGCCTCGCCGAGGGCATCCCAGAACCTTGGCGCACCAATATTCGAGGCATTCGCAAGTCGATAGGAATAGCTACCCGCCACAGGTCGAAGAAATGAATAAACTCCGTGCTCCCCTGGATAAACGCCGGTGGCGAAGGAAGACCAGGCTACTGAACTCTCGGGCCGGATCGTAGATCGCAATGGCCCGTGACATCCTTCCTCTATCAAACGTTTTAGCGTAGGCAGTCTTCCATCATCGATGAGCGGTCGGAGGACTCTCCAATCCGCGCCATCGAGCCCAATGACAATTGTTTTCTTGATAGCCAAAGATTTCACTTTTATTGCGTCATAGTACTTTCCAGACAGAGTGACGATTTGCAGACCAAGCTATGATCCAGCTGCGCCCTATCACCATGTTAAGTCAAGCAGTTGCGAGTGGATTCTCACTTATTCAAAAATTGTCGCTTTTGAGTTTGTCGCAACGGCAAATCTTAAATCTAACACGCTCACTCAATGTAACCCAATCCGCGCAGCCGATCCTCCAGGAGAGCCTCTTCCTCAGTTGTAAATGTTTGGTCTGTATCTTCCAGCGGCGGTTCCACGCTAGGATCGATGTAAGTTCGGATCGGGTGCCTATCCAGAAATTCGGGATCGAATAGCTCCGTCAACACTCGACCATCATAGCGGTCCGGTATTGGCTGCTCCATCATATATAGAACGGTGGCGGGAAGGTCAATCAACTTCAGTCCGGTAAGATTGTCCTGCTTTCTTATTGCCGGTCCCACGGAGGCGAATATCCCATCTTTCCTGTGTTCACCCGGTCGGGCGGCATTAAATGACTCTGCCAGCAATGTGCCCGCAAGCGATCCGGCCCCAATGTACTCTGGCTTCAATACGAGAATGATATCTGGAAAGCTCTCGACGTATGGGCCACTATATAAATGCTCGCGCCGGGCCACTAATTCGACCATTGGATTGCCCGTCGTCGGATCAACCAACATCTCCACCGCGGCTATGATCCGGTCCCTCACCTTCTCGTATTCATCACCTGGTGAGACGATACCTTCACGTCGCTCTTCCACAACGTTAACTTCGACGCCACAGACTTGGAAATAGATGGGCACCCAATAAGCTTGAGTCCGATTCCAGTCGATAATGTCTCCGCTGACAGACTCCACCGCACTTTTTACCGCGCTCTGGGTTTTCTCGGGAATGAACCATCTCAACAATGCCTTAAGTCGTCGATTTCGTCCAACTCTCACCCGCCAGAATTCCAAATCCAGCAATCCTTCTTGACCTCGTTTGCTTAGCAAACCTACTTGCTCCAACCATATGTTGATATAGGCTCGCTTTTTAGGCGACGGTCCAAAGCCATGGTCAGACATAAGTATGACGTTCGATGACTCACCGGCATTACTAACAATTCCACCAATTGCCTCATCGAGTTCAACGAAATATTCCAGGAGGTCAGTGTTTTCGCGGTTGTCCTCGTCAAATCCATCCTGACCGGCTGTTTCAAGATCATCCCAGAAAAAATGGGAAACACGGTCGGTGCTCGTGAACACCACCATGAAAAAGTCCCACGCCCGTTCGTTCATAAGCCGGAAGCTGGCGCCTGCTCGGATTTTCGACATCCGTCTTATCTCTGGCAGCATCTCTGTTTTCGGTGGGAATCCCTCTTTTCGGAATTGCCCTCCTTGCCGGATAAAATCTACGTCGATCATGTAATCGTCGCCCAGAGTCGTCTTGATGGAATCCGGGTAAGTGTAATTACTCGCTCCGGGTGGAGTTAACATTCCGGTCACCATGACCCCGTTAACAGCCCGTGGTGGATAGGTTAACGGTACATTTATTACCGCCACGGTCTTGCCAGCCGCACTTAGCTCCTCCCACAGTGTCGCTTTTAAGCGACTGGCATCGACGAATCCGCTTCCTTTCACATCGTAGTTGAAGCGATCTCGTTCGCGGAAGGAGAGGATTCCATGTTGTCCAGGGTTTTGACCAGTAGCAAAAGTGCTCCAGGCAGCAGCCGTAAAAGGGGGAATCGTTGATTCCAATCTGCCCCAGGAGCCCTGGTTAATGATTTTAGATATATGCGGAATTTTCCCAGAGTTTGCGAGGGGTAGTAAGATGTCAAATGTCGCGCCGTCCAACCCGATTACGACGACTCTCGGCTTGCCTTTCATGGTGTTGCCTTTACCCGGTTGAGCACCAGATTGGCCATTGGTCAATATTCTCCTGATAAGTCAGGCGCTTGATTTCGCTGCCATCAGCATTCATTAAGTACAACTCCCAATCCTGAGTGCGAACGGAGGAAAACACTATCTGATTTTCACCCACCCAGGCAGGCGTTGTATCGTCCTCTAGCTCTTCAGTGAGTTGACGTTCACCAGTGCCATCAGCATTTACGATAATAATTTCAAAGTTTCCCAACCGCTCGGATGCAAAGACAACCAATTCGCCATTGGGCGAGAACTCGGGGTAAAAATCGATCCCTGAATTATCAGAGAGCCTTGTTATTTCGCCAGTTGGTGGATATTCGGTTAGGAATAGATCCCAGTCTCCGTCCCGGTTGCTGCCGAACGCCAATTTAGTTCCGTCAGGTGACCATGCAGGCATGGCGTTGCTAAACGAGTCGCGCTCCAGGCACCCAAGATCTGATCCCAACGGATCGACAAAACACACGTTGATAAGATTGTCGCGGTTATTCTGATAAGCAATTACATCGCCCGCTGGTGACCAGGCTCCGGCCCACTCTAACAATCCCTCCTCAGCAGCTAGCGGACGGATATCTTCGCCTACGTCGCTTATAGTGTAAAGGTCAAAGCCTTCTTGTCCGCCAGGACCGGCTGTAAATAATAGTGCCCTACAGTCAGGCGCCCAGCTTGGTTCAAATGCTTGAGTTGGCGTTTGAACAAAGAGGTCGACAGTCCCCGTAGCGCCATCCATCGTATAGATCTGTAGTGAGCCTGAACGCTGCGAGTGAAAGGCTATTTTGCCCGGGAATTGAGGAATTGACTTTACGGCATCTGGCGTAATGTCGTCGGCAAAATCGGGTACCGGATAGCCTGGAGACGGAGAACCTGAGTCGGTTCTGTCCGCTGGACTTGGATATCCTGCTCGAGTTTCAGAGGTATCTGGCTCGATACCAGGTTCTGGATATGGAGAGGTTGGACTATCCGCAGTCGCCGCTTGTGAGGTTGGCTGGGAATCATCGCCACAGGAAACTAGCAACAGAGTCAGGACGACAAATAGCGCCAGAGTTATTGGTCCGAGACCTGATGCGGTTATTTTTTTCACTTCGTTCATCCTATTTTGGGCCACCTGTTAACACGTCATGCCTTTTGCCATTCCTACTTCTAAACGACGTAGACCGGCTTTAAATGTATTGCTCGGATGAGCATGACAGTCACTCAATTGTAGGACGAATACTCGTTCAGATTGGTGAAGTTCGAGCGACTGTATTGATTCACTCTTATCGGAGAGAGTACGCGATAGATTCTGTCGTCCCAAGAGATTATATTGGCTGTTAATGACGTCAGCTAGCTGATATTGGACTTGGAGTTTGCGCAAGGCTGTTTCGGCCTTACACAGTGAGCTCAAACGGACACGATAGTTAACCCGTCAAAACGACCTTGAGTGCCTGCACAAATCAGGGGTGCCACAGAACGGTGGAATCAACATCGCCGAATCCAAACCCTCCAGGTGGTACCGTTTAAGATAATCATCCCAAAATGAATTCTTTGGAACAAGCAGAGTCATTGATGAGGGCGCACAATTGTGTGCGAATGGAAACCAGGATCAGTTCGCGTGTTCGCTCCTTTTTGTGTGCTAACTTTCCTGAACCGGGAACACCCCGGAAGCGGATTCGGGCAACAACCGACGCTGCCGTCGGAGGCGAATTATATTACGCCCTTGATAAGATGCCATTCAATTTGTGAGCTCACCCTTGAGTCGGTGTTAGCAAGGCGCAGGTCGCCAAGGATCTATGACGTCATCGGGCACGCCGATTTCTTCCCAAACAGCGATCATCTGATTGTGCAAATCTTGTGCTACGGCACATTGGGTATCTATGCGGTTGCTATGTTGCTTAGGATCATCTGGCAGATAATATAGTTCGCTTGACGCATGTGCAGAACCGTCAATTAGCGTCCAGTGGCCATCTGTGACCGTCGCCCGAATCTTGGTTGAAAGGGGGAGCGATAACGTGCGGCTTGCGACGGCAACCTGGCGTGGTGACCCTTCCTGGCCGTTCATGTAAGGCCACAGTGAATGGCCGTGCATTGTCCCTGGGTCTGGAGCATTAGCCATATCCAATATCGTCGGCATGATATCCGCAGGCTGAACGAGCGTGTCAAGCTGAGCTGGTGAAAGTCCTGGAACTCGAATCATCAGTGGGATGTGGATCAATTCTTGGTAGAGTGGGTAGGCTTCATAGTACCCTTCATGGGACCAGGCCTTTCCGACGGCGTTATGTTCACCAAGCAAAAATCCGTGATCCGACATAAAAATAATTACAGTATTGTCAGCTAATCCCAGGCTGTCCAGTTCAGATAATAGAATCCCAAACCAGTGGTCGACCATTGTAATCTCCCCCGCATAAAGAGCCCGAGCGTGCTCTAATTCTGCAGGCGTCAAGTAATCCGGTGGGGCATAAGCCGGGTAAATAACCTCCTCACCCACGTAGTCTGGATTGTAAAGATCGACATACGCTTGCGGTGGATCCCAAGGTTCGTGGGGATCGAACGCGTCAATATGGAGGTAAAACGGTCCGTAGTCCATATTGCGTTGTATCCAGCCAGCTGCTGCCTGCATTGTCTGGGCCACAAGATAGTCAGCTTCTCCGGTGCGACCAGCTACATTTCTCAGGTACTGTTCAACAGGTTTCGCACCGCCTCGGAACTTTGACGGGTCTGCGGGCAGTGGTGGATGAGGGGGGTTTGCTCGGTAACGGTCTTTCTCCTGGCCCCTAATCCATTCCCATGAGCCGAAATCGCGCTCGAAATAGAATCCCTCATCCTTAAGATGCCAATTGTCAAATACGACGCCTGTACTGTAGCCACTCTCATTCATTACGGCTGCTGTCACAATTTCCCCTTCGGGCAGATCCTCCCAGCCCATCTCTGTATATAGATAGCGCCCAGTAAATAATTCAGCCCGGTTGAGCAACGTTGGAAAGCCTCCTGAGTATGCCCGGCTAAAAACTTGAGACTGACCGGCGAAGGCATCTAGATTCGGTGTTTGAATCCAGTTCGCTCCATGAATCCCGACATGATCATAGCGCCAGGTATCACACATGACTACGATGAAGTTGTAAGGATCTCCGTCTGATCCCGTGAGAATCCTGGGCAAAAAGCATAAGCTGTTCTCCAGTCCCTGGCTTGCCAACAACTCATTGCCGAATATTGTTGACGCGCCTAAGGCGCCTGCACCAGCGATAAATTGACGGCGAGTCACATTACTACGAGCCATTTTTATACCTTCCTTTTAGTGGTGATAGAATTGCGGGATTGTTTTTAGACACTGGACCGTATGCAAAGTTACATTGTAACCATAGCACAACTGTCTGACCGATAGTTGAGGCAGAGATTAGAGCAGTGTTAGCATGGCCATTACTTTGTCCCCATCGATGAACTGCCTTACAATTGGTATGATGACAGCATCGTCGCTGACGATGCTGTTTTCTCGTTGTTACGAATATTGATAAATAGCTGTAGGAAGGTTTATGAAGGAGTTAGAATCACCCGCAAACGTAGTCGCGCTTTTGGACGTGAGCCCACCGCACGGTGGTCAACTCGTGAATCGCATGTTGCGGGGACAGATGCAAAAAGCGGTTCAAGAACGGGCAGAAGAACTCTTCAAGCTTGAATTGAATTCGTACAATCTGTCTGATCTCGAGCTTATAGCTAACGGCGCGATGAGCCCGCTTACCGGTTTCATGGGACAAGCCGAATATGATCGCGTCGTGAGTGAGATGCGCTTGAGCAACAATTTGCTGTGGTCACTGCCTATCACTCTGGCTGTGTCAGGAGAAATTGCCGAGAAATTCACGATTGGTACGGAGATTGCGCTGTGCGAAAATGACCGCGTTCTGGCGGTTATGGAAGTTGCAGAGCTATATGAGTATGACAAGCAACGCGAAGCCGAGATGGTCTATGGGACGACAGATGAATCGCATCCAGGCGTAGCCCGGCTGTTCCAGCAGGGAGATGTCCTTGTGGGCGGCGAAATATGGGTTGTAGGTCTTCCGGCTGCGGCGAAAAGCGAATTCCCTGAGCTGCGCCATACGCCAGCCCAAACACGACGCATGTTTGCCCGCCGCGGTTGGCGGCGGATCGTCGGGTTCCAAACCCGAAATCCCATTCATCGAGCCCATGAGTATATCCAGAAAGCGGCCTTAGAAATTGTCGATGGCCTTCTCATCCATCCTTTAGTCGGAGAAACAAAACCGGGCGACATTCCGGCCGATGTTCGAATCGCCAGCTACCAGGCAATCCTGCGTGATTATTACCCAGCCGAGAGCGTATTGCTGGGTGTTTTTCCAGCAGCTATGCGATACGCTGGTCCACGTGAAGCGATCTTCCACGCTCTGGTGCGTAAGAACTATGGATGTACTCACTTTATCGTCGGACGGGATCATGCTGGAGTTGGCGACTTCTATGGTACGTATGATGCGCAACTGATATTCGACAATTTTAAGCGAGAGGAAGTTGGCATCGAGATTCTACCTTTTGATTACACCTTCTTTTGTCAGAAGTGCGGCATGGTCGTCAGCTCAAAAACCTGTCCACACGATCGCGAGAACTGGATATTTTTAAGCGGGACGCAAGTGCGCGAGATGTTAGAACGAGGAGAAATGCTGCCACCTGAGTTTACTCGTCCAGAAGTGTCAAGGGTACTGATAGAAGGCATCAAAGAAAAAAAAGAACATTAACACAACCCCTTAATGACGATTTGATCCGACATTACCACGCATAGAATCGTCTATTCCACCACGATATTAGGTTACCAGCATGTTAAAGAGATTGTTCGGACGCCGGGAAGAACCCAAGGTGTTCGTTATCGGGCTTGATTGTGCTCCACCAGAACTGCTATTCGACGCCTGGCGCGATAAGCTGCCTAATTTCAAACGTCTAATCGATGGCGGCGCTACGAGCGAGCTTTTCAGCTCTACGCCAGCGATCACCGTCCCCGCCTGGAGCTCGATGACCAGTAGCAAAGATCCCGGTGTTCTCGGCTTCTATGGTTTTCGCAACCGGCGCGATTACAGCTACGACAATCGCTATATCGCCACAGGGCTAACCGTAAAGGAAAAACGGATCTGGGATATTCTGGGAGACGAAGGGAAACAGTGTATCGTCGTTGGTGTGCCCCAGACATATCCTGTTAAGCCAATCAATGGATTCCTCATTTCCAGCTTTCTCACACCAACTACAACCAATCCAAAGATACAGTGGACTCACCCTTCTTCTCTCCGAAGCGAGATAGAAAACCTGCTGACGCCAGAGGTCTATGACGTCGACGTACCTCAATTTCGAACCGATGATAAGGCGTTTCTCCTTGAGCAAATATTCGACATGACCAGAAAGCGTTTCCACGTTCTCCGCTACCTAATGGACGAGAAGCCCTGGGATTTCTTCATGTTCGTTGAGATGGGAGTTGACCGGATTCATCATGGTTTATGGGCCCACCACGATCCTAATCACCGAAATCACGACCCCAACTCGCCATACCTGAACTCAATTTATGAATACTACCAGTATCTCGATAAGGAAATCGGCACACTTCTCGAGAGAATACCCCCTGACACCCACATCATTGTCGTTTCAGACCATGGCGTAAAAAAGATGGACGGCGGCTTATGCGTCAATGAATGGCTGCGAAAGGAGGGATTCCTCAAGCTACTTGATGAACCACCAGAGGGGCACCTATCCTCATTTGAAAAGGTAGAAGTCGATTGGAACAAAACCAGGGCCTGGGGATATGGTGGGTATTACGGCCGTATATTCCTCAAGGTTGTCGATCGTGAACCGAATGGTGTTATTCCAGCGGAGGAGTACGAATCTTTTCGAGACCAGTTAGCTGAGCGCATCGAACAGATCACAGCTCCAGACGGGACGAATCTGGATACCAAAGTCTTCAAACCACAAGAGATTTATCGAGAAGTCAAAGGTGTCGCACCCGATCTGCTCGTTTATTTTGATAACCTTGGTTGGCGATCAGTGGGGAGCTTCGGACATGGCGGCATATATACATTTAGCAACGACACAGGTCCTGATGACGCGAATCACGCGGTCAACGGTATTTGGATATATACCCCACCAGATATGGACCTTGGTGGAATATCTCTTCCACCTACCCAACTGATGGATTTCGCACCAACTATCCTTGACATATTCGACCTTCCGATACCTCCAGATATGCAAGGCAAAGTAATACCAACTGGAAATAATTCATAATCGGAAAAATAGATTAATGAGCGACAGTAATTCTGTAATAAATCAGCGGGGATTCGTCCTCTGGATGACAGGACTCTCTGGGTCAGGTAAAACAACCATTGCCTTGATTCTTGAAGAAGAGCTCAAACGCCGCGGTCTCAAGGTTGAACGTCTCGATGGAGATATTGTTCGCCAGAAGCTCACAAGAGATTTGGGATTTTCCAAGGAAGATAGAGAGAAGAATATCGAGCGGGTAACTTTTGTAGCTAAATTGCTCTCGAGAAACGGTGTGGCTTGTATTTGTTCGTTTATCTCTCCTTACCGTGCTATTCGAGAAAATGTCCGAGCAGAGACGACGAATTTCATCGAAATATACGTTGATGCATCGCTAGAAACGCTGATCGAACGAGACGTTAAAGGGCTATATAAGAAGGCTCTTAGCGGGGAGATAGCAAACTTTACGGGTATCTCAGATCCATTCGAAGCTCCGAGTAATCCTGATATTCACATCCGTACTGACCTCCAGACGCCGTTAGAAAGTGCAGGAAAGATCCTGGGCGATTTAGAAGACTCAGGTCTTATACCTGTTGCGGAACTGGTCTGACTAAGCGCTGTTTGCGTTTGATTGTATAGATTAACAATCTGACTTCAGAAAGCATTCACGGGTGACTGATGACGATCAAAGATGCGCTGGCGGAAGGCCAGAAGATTCTGGTTGGGTCGCTGGCCCCTGTCTTGGACTCCCGCTTACTGCTAGAGCAAGTGCTGTCCGTAAACCATTCCTATCTTATTGCCCATGATGGGGAGCGTCTAAGCGTTGATCAGGAACTCCAATACCGATCTCTTCTAAATCGAGCTGCGAGAAAAGTACCGATCCCGTATCTTGTCGGCAAGGTCCAGTTCCTCGGATTAGATATCAGGGTGGCCCCAGAGGTACTCATCCCAAGACCGGAGACTGAGCGGCTAGTTCAATACGCCAGAGAATGGGTGGTAGGTAATTTCGGAGAGCTGGCACCGGTGCATATCGTCGATGTTGGCACCGGTAGTGGCTGCATTGCCCTGTCAATGGCCCGATACCTGCCCATGGCCAAGGTCGAAGCAACGGATATCTCTGCTGCCGCCCTCCAAATTGCCCAGGTCAACGCAAGAGCGTTGGGTCTCGACGAGCGAGTGATCTTTCATCACGGTCCTTTTCTTGACCCCATTCTAGAAACGCCGGATCTGGTAATTGCCAACCTACCGTATATTGCTGACCACGAGTGGACGTCACTTGACGATGGTGTAAAATGGTATGAGCCGGACGTCGCCTTACGGGGTGGGTCTGACGGATTGGATGGCATTCGGCAGTTACTGGCCCAGGCCAGCGATCGGCTGGCTGCCGGCGCGGCCTTGTTTATAGAGATCGGATGGCAGCAGGGCAAAGCCGTGACTCGAGTGGCCCAATCCACCTTCCCGTCTGCCAAGATTACTGTTCTCCCGGATTATTCCGGGATAGATAGAGTGGTCAGCATTATTGTAGAGGAAGCCATCAGCGAACGTTAGATGATTACAAAATTGTTGGATGCAAGCGAGCCAGGAGCGATCGAGCAGGCGGCCGAGCTGATCAAGCGAGGTTTGCTGGTCGCCTTTCCAACCGACACGTTGTATGGCGTCGGCGCTTATGTCCACGATCCCGAAGCTCTAGAATTGCTTTATAGAGCAAAGAACCGATCGCGGGACAAAGGCATACCTGTGCTGCTAGCTGATCGAGATGATCTGCTAAACCTCGTCACGGACGTACCGGCAGCAGCCGAAGCACTTACGAAAGAATATTGGCCCGGTCCGCTGACTCTCATATTGTCCAGGCGCTCGAACCTACCGGATGTGTTATCTCCAAACCGAGGTATCGCGGTTAGAGTGCCTGACAATCCCATAGCCCGCCAGCTAATTCGATATGCTGGAGGCGCTGTGGCTACCAGCAGCGCGAACAAGTCCGGTGCGCCGGCGGCGCATACTGCGGAACAGGCCAGGATGGCTCTGCGAGATTCGATCGCTGCTGTACTGGATGGTGGACCGGTTCGCCTGGGTGTGGCTTCGACGATCGTAGATTTCACAACCAAACACCCGACTTTAGTTAGAGAAGGACCTATCCCGCTGACCGACCTGGGTCTTGAAGAAATGAAACCAGCATGAGCGGATTAACGATTCCGATCATACTCTCTGTTGCGGCAGTGATTGCCGCTCTCATGGCTTACCAGGGCATAAGACGCGGTGGCGCACGATTCTATACGCTCGAGAGGGAATCCATGCTCCGGCGGGCTCGCTTTACACTGCTCGGCAGCATGCTCTTGTTTCTTGCCGCTATCGCTCTGTTTATCTACAACTACGACCAGCTAACCAGCGAAAATGGAGCTAATGGAAGTGACGTACTTGAAACGTCTACCCTGGAAGCAGAAGGACTGTTAGAGACCCAGCCCCCTACTCCTTCGCCCTCGCCTACCCAAGATCCTAGTATACCTACCGTCACGCCAACCGAGATAATATGCCGGGCGATCGTCGAAGGGACTGCTGGCAGTGGCCTTACCCTGCGAAATGCCCCGGCGGGTGGTGAGGTCTCGGTGCTTCTGGATGGGAGTTATCTGACATTGATCGTTGGAGAAGAACCGGTCGAGGCTTCAGGCTTCACCTGGTATAAAGTTCGCACCGTATCGCTAGAGGAAGGCTGGGTTGCCGACGAGTTTCTGATAATGGGCGACTGCCGCTGAGGGAGTCATCCCAAATGATAATCGGAATAGACGCCAGCCGAGCAGTCGATGGTAAGCGAACTGGCACCGAGGCTTACTCTCACTTCCTGATCGGCTCACTAGTCCAATTAGCTACAGACCGAGGTCACTCGGTTCGCCTGTATTTCAATGGACGACCGGCTCGCGATACTTTTCCCGCCTCGGAACTCGTAGAGCTAGTGGACCTTCGTTTTCCCCGATTGTGGACACATCTACGACTGGCGGCCGAGTTGCACAGACGACCGCCGCATGTCTTCTACACGCCTGCACATGTCATTCCGATAAGCTATAAGGGTAATAGTGTCGCGACAGTTCATGATCTCGGCTTTTACTACTATCCCAGAGCTCACACGCGCACACAGAGTTTTTATCTCCGCTGGTCCACCTCGCACAATTCCCGAAGAAGCCGGATGCTTATCGCTGATTCGATGGTAACCCGGGACGATCTGGTCAAATTTTGCGATGTTCCAGCGGCAAGGGTGACGGTAGTTTATCCCGGCATCGATCCTAATCTCGGACCTGTGACCGATAAAGAACGATTGTCGTCTGTCAGGGAGAAGTACGGCATTTCCGCACCCTACATCATCACTATTGGCACGCTTCATCCTCGAAAGAATCTGGCCCGGTTAATCGACAGCTTCCTTAACAGCAAAGTGGACCACCAACTGGTCCTGGCTGGAAAAGCTGGTTGGCTATCTGAGCCGATTATGGAGAGGCTTCAGCGTTTAGACCCGTTAGAGAGAGAGCGCATCCTTCTACCTGGATACGTCGACGCTGAGGACAAGGGCGCCTTGCTATCCGGCTCAGACGCTCTCGTTTTTCCTTCCCTTTACGAGGGATTCGGTTTTCCTCTGATAGAAGGAAACGTCTGTGCGACGCCAGTCTTGGCCGCTAATTCGAGCTCGTTACCGGAGATCGCTAATGGCGCGGCCCTATTGGTCGACCCACTGGACGAATCAGCTCTGACTGAGGGCATACGGCAAATTCTCGGCGACGAACCCTTACGACACAGTCTTATTGAGGCCGGCATTGGTAATGCCCGGCGATTCAGCTGGTCGGTTGCCGCGGAGAAGACCCTGGAGGTGCTTGAGACGGCCGCCGCGTGAGAAACTAAGTCAGGATGCTGCCAACGCATCTTATGGAGGCTGACTGCTAAGGAGTAGAGGAGCTCCAAGGTCTCGGCGAATTCATCGAGGTGAGTGCAAGATGAGTCTGCGAACTATTCACCGGCTTTATTCCCATCCCGTTACTCACTCTGTACCGGCTAAAGTGTCAATCCCGTGAAACAAGATCCTTACCCTCTCTCTCAAATTGTGCCATATAATTCGATCTCAGAGATAGTAAAATTGTTGCCCCATCGGAAATGCGGCCAGCCTATTCGTCAAACGGCAATATAATAAAAAATTAGAGATGGATAGAGAAGCAGATACCAGCACAAAATCGATTGCAACGCCAGAGGCAGTTTCCATACTCGGCGTAAAGGTTCATCCGGTATCGACCGGGGAGGCGCTCAGCCTTGTCAGAAAGTTTATGGGTGAGCCGCGATTGCACCAGATAGCCACCGTCAACCCCGAATTTGTGATGGCCGCTCAAGGCAATGAAAGCTTTCGACGAGTTCTGAATGAGGCGGATCTCTGTCTGCCGGATGGCGTTGGCCTGCTGTTAGCAGGACGGTGGCTAGGACAGCCTTTACCACAGCGGGTCGCCGGGTCAGATTTTGTTTATAAGCTGGCGTCGCAAGCGGCAAAATACACCTGGCGCCTTTTTCTACTAGGCGCGGCTCCGGGAGTAGCCGAGCGAGCGGCGGAGATGCTGCAGAGTAAGTACCAGAATCTACAAATTGCTGGCACCTATCCAGGCTCGCCAGATCCAGCGGAAAATTCCTCTATCATCCAACGCATAAATGATAGCAAGGCTGACCTTCTCTATGTTGCCTATGGAGCTCCTGAGCAAGATCTATGGATAGCTCGCAATCGTGATTCGCTAGAGAATGTTCGCGTGGCCGCCGGTGTCGGTGGTTCCCTGGATTTCATGACTGGCAAAGCTCGCCGCGCACCACAATGGATGCAGCAATCTGGCACGGAGTGGCTTTACCGGCTCGCAACCGAACCGTGGCGGTGGAAAAGAATGCTCGCCCTACCCCGATTCGCCATAAGGGTTTTGGTCAGCAACCGCAGGCCTTGAGGTTTTACGTTTCATTCCGAAAGCTCTACAATCTTCAAATGGATGCTAGCATCTTGAGCTCACATCAAGAACAACTCTGTAATTGCGGAAGAGGGAGATCGACTTCAACATCAGACGACTAAGGACAGTAACCGTCTATCTCATCTCAATCGCCAGTCGATTGTCATAGGAGAGTAACGAATATGCGTGTATTGATCACCGGATCCAGCGGCCAGATTGGAACAAACTTGGGTTTATATCTTCAAGAGAGGGGGCACTTTGTCTTCGGTATCGATAAACGACCAAACAGTTGGACCAACGAAATCGAAACCTTGTTGCAGGATCTGAGTTCGCCGTTCCGTGATTTTGAAGAGGGCATAGGCCACGTGGAGTATCCGCCAGATCTGGATGCTGTTGTTCACTTAGCGGCTCATGCAAAGGTTCATAAGTTAGTGGAGCAACCAGATCGCGCTCTTGAAAATATCACCATGACTTATAACGTGCTGGAGTTCTGCAGGCAAAACGATCTGCCGCTCATTTTCAGTAGTTCCCGTGAAGTCTATGGCGATATACACCGCTATATCACGGAAGAGTCTTACGCTGACTTCGCTTTCACCGAGAGCCCTTACTCGGCCAGCAAGATCTCTGGTGAAGCTTTGATTTATTCCTACGCTCAGTGTTATGGACTGAAATACCTGGTTTATCGATTCAGTAATGTTTATGGGAGGTACGACAACGACCTTGAGCGAATGTCTCGTGTGATCCCCAAATTCATTCGCGAGATTAGCGAGCGGCAACCAATCACTATCTATGGAGAAGATAAAGTCCTCGATTTCACTTATATAGACGATTGCATTGCCGGTATTTCGACAGGTCTCGAGAATCTTGCGAGCGGTAAAGATGTGAATCACACGATTAATCTCGCCTTTGGTCAGGGGAATAGCCTCGTTACGATGGCTGAATATATCGGTCAGGCCTTAGGGATCAAACCAGTGGTGCACATAAAACCACCGCGTGTCGGCGAAGTTACCCATTACGTGGCCAATATCGGCAAGGCGCGAGCATTATTGGGCTACTCCCCCAAGACACCCCTTAAAGAGGGTATCGAAAGAGCCGTGGCCTGGAGTACTGATTGGTGGGCCAATCATCCTGATGTTTAGCCAAACCGTTTTCGACAGCTAACGCATTAGCGGCCAAACACTTAAAGAGATGCAATTTGTCTGTTTTGATACCCGGCTATACTTGTCTGCTTCTCTACTAGTCGTGAATAATGAATCGACTCCAACTGTTGTTTCTCCTGGCAGAGAGAATCAATGAGATAAACTGTAGCCATCCGCTGCTCGTTGCCGTAGATGGCTTTGATGCCGCCGGTAAAACAACTGTTACCGATGAACTGGCCATATCTCTGCAGAAGATGGGACGTGAGACCATCCGGGCATCCATCGACGGATTCCACAACCCACGTTTGTTTCGATATCGCCAGGGCAAAATGTCACCCGAGGGATACTTTCAGGATTCCTTCGATTACCAGGCAGTTACGGAGCGGCTGCTCACTCCACTAGGACTGAGAGGAGATCAATGGTATGAAACGGCCGTATTTGATTACCGGAAGAATCAACCTGCTCGGGTGAAACCGAAAATGGCATCTCGCAATGCCATCCTGCTATTCGACGGCATATTTTTACATCGTCCTAAACTTATAGATTTCTGGGAATTCAGCTTGTTTGTCGATGTTACTGTCGAAAAAGTTCTAGAGAGAGCGTTAATCCGCGACAGATCCGAGCCAGGACCGGATGGCTCTAGCCTTAGAGCTTCTGACTTGCGCCAGCGATATCTGGTTCGTTATATCCCTGCCCAACAAGAATACCTGCGCAACTGCCAGCCGGAAGAAAAGGCAGACCTGGTGTTCGATAACAACAGCCTCTCCAGCCCCTTCGTAGCAAGTTGGAAGCATGATCTACGTTGACATCTCGTCCGCGGTTCACAGCCGGGCTGGACTCGGCCGCTACGCTGAGAACCTGGCCCACTCGTTATCTGAGCTGGAACCCGAGCGATATGCCCTTTTCTACAACCGTGGTTCTGGTGGGCGTGTGCCGCCAACTCTGCAGGGAATTCCAGCCAGAAGCGTACGTCTCGGTTACAAGCCCTGGCGCATGCTTATCTATCTGGCCAATTTAAGCCGGTTATCATTTCAAAGGTTGGTGCCCGGCGCAAACCTGTTCCACAGCACAGAGCATCTCCTGATGCCCGTTCACTCAATCCCAATCGTCTTAACGGTTCATGATTTAATCTTCAAGCTCTACCCCGAGTATCACAAACGCTTGAATTATTGGTACTTGAACCTGGCTATGCCTCTGTACTGCCGGCGAGCGTCCGCTATCATCGCAATTTCAGCGGCAACAAAACGCGATATTATCGATAACTATGGCATCGATCCGGCCAAGATCTTTGTAGTGCATGAAGCTGCAGCGCGTCAATTCAGCCCACCGTCTTCCGATGATATTGCCAGAGTGCGTGAAAAATACGGTCTCCCGAAGAAATTCTTACTCCATCTAGGTACGATCGAGCCACGAAAAAACCTAGATAGGCTAGTGGATGCTCTTGAAATTCTTCGGTCTGAATTTCCGGATCTTGGCCTGGTCTTGGTTGGTGGTCGGGGCTGGCTGAGTGATGGGTTCTTCGATCGGATTGAATCGGAAAATCTTCGTGATATCGTCCACCCCCTTGGATGGGTTACCGATGAAGACTTACCGGCCGTGATCGGCGCAGCCTCTCTTGCCGTCCAACCCAGCCTGTACGAAGGCTTTGGCCTGCCGATTTTAGAGCATATGGCATGCGACCAGGTTGTCGCAGCCAGCAATAGCAGTAGCCATCCTGAGGTCGGCGGTGACGCAGCAGCGTATTTCGATCCAATGGACACTGAGGATATGGTCACTGTTATTCGACAATTGCTGCTCAACAGCGACGAATGCCAATACCGGAGGAACTTAGGTTTGCAGCAAGCTAAGAAGTTCAGCTGGGAGAGGGCGGCAACTGAAACTAAAGCGGTCTATGACCAGTTACTCACTGCGCTAGATAAAGAAAGGTGAATTAAGCCCAATGTCAAAAATCCGGCTCTGGCTGGTCGCTTACTGGCCAATCCTTGTATTGGCGCTGGTCCCAGTCGCCTACCTCTTGACCATGGCGCGGGGACTCGTATTGGGTGATCCAACCGAGTACACGTTCGTTTCAAATACTCTGGGAATAGCTCATCCCCCCGGTTACGCCTTCTATACGCTTGTTGGCAAGATATTCCAATTGCTTGTCCCGGCCGGCGAAATACCCTGGCGAATGCATCTAACGTCGGTAGCTGCCGGCTTCCTGACTTCCCTGTTCGTCTATGGCACGGTGCTGACTGTTTCAAGCGAGTCAAAAGCCATCGCTAGTCGCTTCCATAGTCTAAGTAAGGTCATTGCCTTGTTTTCAGCCCTGACAGTGGCTACGGCTGTTAACTATTGGCAGCACGCGATTCACGCCAATCCTCACATTATTACGGCCACATTCCTGGCAGCAAATCTCTTCTTTCTTACCCGGTGGTGGGCTGGTCAAAATAGGGTCCAAACTACCAGCCTTAAGAAGAGTAATCCGACGGCAACAGAAGGCTCCTCCAACAGGTGGTTATACGCCTTTTGTCTGTCAGCTGGGCTCGGCATCACGCATCATCCATTAACTGTCATCAGCTTCCTTGCCTATGCTGTGTTTATACTTTACGTTCGCCCAAAAATATGGCGTGAATGGCGCACGTTGCTCAAAATGTTGGGCTTTGCCATTCTGGGATTGATTGTCTGGATCTACTACCCAATTCGAAGTGCGATGAATCCTGAATTTGGCCCCAATGATATGAACACATTGAAAGGATTCCTGGACCATGTTCTTGCCCGGGGACTAACGGAGAGCCTGCCCTTCTTCGGTATAACCGATTGGGCAGACCGTGGTTTGGTATTCTGGACATTGCTTCGGCTTCAATACTCCTTGAGTTCAATATTCCTGGCATTGGTCGGTCTTATTTGGTTAATACGGGATCGAGCACCTATCGAATCTGAGAACGACTTATCAAAACCGGGCCATTCAGTTTCACTACGCCCGCTAGGCGTTCTTTATGGACTTGCGCTGGTTTCGAACTATCTATTTGTCACCAACCTTCGACAGCAAGATATCATGGCCTATCTATTGGGCAGCTTCGTGGTCATTGGCCTTCTAACAGGTCCGGGGATCTTGGCCATTATTGACAGCGTCGAAAGACGTGTGAAATTGGATAAGGCGGCGGTTTCGCTATTACTCGCCGCCCTTTTTCTTCTTGGTCCTGTATTGCAAACCGTGCGCAACTTCCCTCGGGTGTCGTTGGCCGATTATCGAGAAGGGAATGACTACATAGAACTGGTCGATGAATGGTTCGAAGGCCAAGGGGTGAAGGCTACACTGCTAAATGACTGGGAGCACATGACACCACTGTGGTACAGCCAGTTCGTCGACGACCGATGGCCTGATCCTGTGGACGTCATGCCGCGTTTCGTCTCTACAGACAGGCCCTGGCTTCAAAGTGTTTACGATTTCCTGCCTGGTGGACCGGTCTACCTGAGTGGATTCCGCAGTGAGATTGTTGCGGCTGGTTTCAGGTTGAGACCTTGGGGTCCCTTCTATCAGGTCATCGAACCAGGTGACACGGCTCTCCCTCGCGAGCTCACACCAGTTTTGGAAGAGAGCAGTGGGGAGGTCGAGATAAGCGGCTATCTGTTCCCGGTTTCCCAGGTGACAGCCGGCGACTATGTTCCTCTCACAATAGCTATGATGTCAGCATTGGGAACGGTGGATTACTACACACCGGTATTATACATCGGCGAAGGTCAGGACCAGCTTGTACTGGAATTCACCACAGATTCCCACCTTACAACTCCTAACTGGCTGCCCGGTGAAATTATCGTCGAGCGCTTTGATTTTGCCGTACCCCATGATCTGCCGGCCGGAGATTACCCAGTTTCGTTGGGAATTCGCAATTTGAGTTCGGGAGAGGATACAGCCGAACTCATCTCAGTTGGCAAGATGGTAGTGGAGGACAAGAACTATCCACCGCGCACGGACCAGCTTCTGGCGAACTTCCGCCACCGGGTTGGTTTACTTTCGGCACTGGCTCGCAAAGGATTGATCGAACGCCGCTCTGCTCCCTGGGATGAACCCATTATGGCAAAAGCAGGTGATAAGATTCACCTCACACTTGAATGGCTTAGTCTCGCTCGAGCAGAGGAAAGCTATACCGTCTTTGTCCACTTGATTGACACGGAAAACCGTCCCTATGTGGCTTTGGACTACACACCTCTTGGTGGATCGTCTCCAACTCATCTGTGGATCCCAAAATGGCTGCCCGGACAACAGATGTCAGATCCTTACCAATTAGAGATTCCGGCCGATCTCGCGCCAGGCACTTATCTGGTAGAAGTCGGACTCTATGAGATGACCAGTGGACGGCGACTGCACATGTCGGATGAGGCCGGAAATCTAATAGGCGATCGCTACATTCTGGGCGCGGTGGAGGTTGAAAACTAAGCTCACCACTCCCCAGGAAGATCGAGTGATATCAACCTTCTCAAGCATCATTTCCAGGGTCTCAGTATCATTATGCTGCTGGTGCTCAGCAGGCGATTGATGACGACAACCCCAGCCCCCATCTTCTTCGATAGCCTTCTCTAGCTTTACAGCTCGTAAATCTTCACCAGCGCCTGCCGTCCCTTTACTTGCACAGGCTCTCGCTCGGTCCCTTCAACCCATTCCTCAACCACTTTGTAGACATCTTGGCTGACCAAGATCTGTCCCGGACCGGCTAGCTCTGTCAATCGTTTAGCGACATTGACTGCATCGCCAATCGCAGAATAATCTTTTCGCAGCGGGCTGCCGACATTGCCGACAACTGCCTCGCCGCTATATATGCCGATCCCGAAATACAGGCGGTTTTCCGGCTCGGCGGTCTCGTGATAGGCATTTAAATCTTTCCGCATAGCCTGAGCTGTCCTGACAGCGCGGTCCGTATGGTCTTCCTGCGGATTCAGCCGGGTGTTGAAAAGGGCCATCACGCCATCTCCATAGAATTTGTCGATCAAACCCTCGTACTGAGTAATAGCCTGAGCGGCGACAGTTAAGTGTCCGTTGATGATCTCGATCAACATCTCGGGTTCTATATGCTCGCTAAAGGTGGTAAAGCCGCGAATATCCGCGAACAGTATGGAGACCGATCTTCTTTGAGGTCGCTGCGCCGCATCGACATCCCGAACCTGATCGACAAGAGCTGGCGGTAGATATCGCCGGACACTTTCCATCCGTTTCTTCTCAGATACATCGTCTAAGACAATCGCTACGCCCTGTGTTTCATGCTGGATGTCGCGCAGTGGTGAGAAACTCAAGTTGAGTGTAAAAGTGCCGGTGCGATCGGCGAGATCTGTGTCCAACTCCATGTTGTAGTGCCCGCCGGATGTCTTGATCTTTTCAACCACTTCCTCGACAACGTCGTCCATGGCAGGTGTTAGCAAAATCCGGTAATCTTGTTCCATCACATCGTGACCAGGAATGCCCATTATCTGTTCCGCAGCCCGATTATATAGCGAGATTCGGTCAAGAATGTCGACTGTAATAACGCCACTTGCCATTGATTCAAAGACGTCATCCTGGAGGTTCTTCATCTCGGTAATATCCTGCAATTGCAGGCGAATTTGATGGAACAGGCGTGCATTTTCGATTGCCACGGCTGCCTGGTTAGCGAAGCCGGCAAGCATATCCCTATCAGCCTCGGCAAAGATTCCGGATACAATGCGGTTGTCGGCGAAAATCACACCAATCGTGTTATCCTTTATTCGCATCGGAACACAGAGAATGGACCTTAGGTTGTAGCTAATGATGCTCTCCTGCCGGTCAAAGCGTGAATCCTCCTGCGCGTTGGTAGTGTGAACCGGGACACCACTCTCCGCCACTGTGCTTACAATGCTGCGACTAATGTCGAATGATGATTCTTCGATGGTCTCACGGTTGATGTTACGGGCAACCTCAACCTCCAGTTCCCCTGTTACTTCATCATACAACATCAGAAAGCTTCTTTCGGCCCCTGTAATTTGGATGATGGTATCCATGACTGTGTTTAAAACTTCGGTCAGGTCAAGGGAAGAGTTGATAACGGCCCCGACATCTCGAAGAGCACGTAATTGCTCGCGTTCTTTTTCCTGATTCTTTATCCCACGGGTCAGGGCGTCGACAGCGATTTTAGCCTGGGTCAGCAACCTCAACTGGTCGTTGGTCTGTTGCATCAGCGTACCAGCGCCTGCCACAGCTCCTACCCGTCTTTGATTTTCGATCACCTTGTTCAGATCGTCTATCAACTTGCGAAGTTTATTCAGCTCGTTTTGGGTTTGGTTTTCAGTTGAATCGCTCAAGGATATCCCCTTACCACTATCTTCCCTGGTTACTATGCAAGAATTGGGGTTAGTATGGCACAGAGTCGTAGATTCAGCAACGCTTTTTTGCTGTCGTCGTTCGGCCGTTACTTCCTGTGGGGGTGAATGTCAAGCGGCACTGGCTAGAGCATCAAATAACATGCTTGAAAGCGCGACTACTCTTTTCGCCACCTGCCTCGAATGCGCCGTAACTGGTATGAAAACGCCTCTCGTATCATTAGTGGACGAAGTATTTTCCAGTCCTTCCGAGGGGAATAATCCTCATCGGCAGTCCTGTCAGGGCCAAATACTCGAAGCACATACTGGTTCGTCATATTTCGCAACGGATCTTTGCCTTCAGGCACTACCGCTGCCAGCATATTCGCCCGTTCATAGGGCGTGTGTGCTGGTCGCACGATTACACCCAGCCACCGGCCCCATTTCGCCAGGCGTCCGTAGCTTTTTTCAACATTGGACTCGACCTGGCTGTTAGTCCTCGTGGCGAAAAATGTGACGAATGCCGCTAGCCCAACTAGCAAAACTGCCACGACAATTCTGATTGTCCTGGTCAAATTTTCGGCCGCAGCCGCTGCCAGCTCCTCCTCTTCTTCGGACGCCAGCAATTCTGCTAGCCGGTCGAAGTCATCGATTCCTTCGCCAAGATTTCGCTCGTCAAACGGTCGTACGTCCTCTTCTCCGAAGAATGCAGCATTATCAAAGCCATCGCCAGCCGACCCTGCGAACTCGGGACGTTCTCCGATCGGAAGTGCTGCCGTAGCCTCAAACTGAATCCAGCCGTATCCCGGGAAAAAGACCTCGGTCCACGAATGAGAATCCCAGGATCGCACACGATATGTATAAGTGTCCTCGAGCCATTCACCTTGCGCATAACCGCTGACAAATCGCGAGGGTACCCCTTGCGATCGAAGCATCATGATCATAGCCGATGCATAATAGTTGCAATAGGCCTCCGGCGCATTGAACAAAATATGATGAATTGGCTCTACCGTTTCGGGAGGCGCCTCAATCTGATCGTTGTAAGCAATGTTCTCGCGAAGATAATCGCGAATGACAATAGCCTTGTCTAAGGGATTATCCAGGCCAGTAGTAAGCTCCTCTGCCAGCTGTATCGTTTCCGGGGTTATAGAGTCGGGCATTTGGAGATATTTTTCGCTTATCCATTCAGGATATTCCTGGGAGGCGCCTCTCAGGCTGGATGCGTCGGCAAGGCTGTAATTAGAGGTAACATCATACCGATCCCCCTGCCTCATAACGAATCGCGACTGAACCATGTGTATATTGGGGTTGCCGGCGCCATCACGGCTCTGAGTAATAAACATTTGCCGGTCGGAGCCGCTAATCTCGGGCGCGCTGTATATGGTCCCCGCATTGGGCACGTAATTGATGAACGTCTGGCTTACTTCGTTTCGTAGAGCGTACTGTGGGGTGTCAAATTTGCCGTCGCCTGGCAAGTGGAGAACTTGATCGCTCTCGGCAATGGACCAGCGTCCTTCGTCGTATGTGTCATAGGCGACAGCCTGCCAGTAAACGTATGGCAGGCGATCGCTCACGATGACGTCCATCACCAAGCTCTCGCCGACGTTCCTTGGACCCCCCAATGAGAGGGAGCCACGGTAAATGTCGTTTGTACCAGAACCGTAAGATCGCAAAGACGAGAAGAGGCGAGTCCAGTTATCCTGGAATCCTCTCCAGGTGTCATTGACGCCAGATTCGCCTAGCAGATTTCCCACTGCTGCGCTGGCAGGCGCGGCCGGCAGAATCCAGGCTATACCTAAGGCAAGCAAAGCGGCAATGATGCTCGCCTGGAGGAAGCTGTAACGAATACCCTTCTCAAACCGGACGTATCCTGAGCGCCACTTTTTTTCCTGGCTAACCAGGTGCGACCGGGCAATAAAAACAAGGGCCACAAGAGTATAGAGAGCCAGATAAGCTACCAGAGGCTTCGGTCCGTAGTAATAATAGACCGTACTGATCAACACCAATCCACTGGGCAACACGACTCGCCAGACATGGGACCCGCGGAAGGTATACCAGGCCGCCGAAACACCCAAGATCCAGAATACAAAAGTGGTGTGGATAACAAAAATCAATCCATCCCGGCTAGATCCTTGCGATATGGCTTTGCCCACCCATATAAACTGCCGGCCGATCAAGTCCCCAACCCGCTCGCGCCAGGTGAGATCTCCCGGCAACTCTCGACCAAGCAGAAAAGTAACCAGAAACAAACCGTAGATCAATGTTAGCAGCAGGGCGGTTTGGCCCGAGAATTTGCTCTTTGCCATCACCAAGCCAGTCATAACGGCCAAGGTGGCCACGAGAGGAAGGAACTCCAAACCACTTATTAGCTCGGCATTGATGATGGCAGCCGCGGCGATATTAACAAGGCCCCAAACCAGCAGAAGAGTGAACCAACCTTCTTCAATGTTAATCCGTTTGAGCATATTCAGTACCACCTATGCATGTAACCTATGTTAGCCTTTTAAGGGCTATTATAGGGAAGCGATCACTTTAATATTGGTAGCTACTTTACACTACGCAACACGAGTCTCGAAGTCGCCCCTCGAACCTTACGCCCCTCCGAAGCCAGTTTCGACTAGCCCAACTCCCCTGAGAATCTCACCAACTAGCAGCGCCGGCATTATAAACAATGAAACATCAAATGACAACCGGGCTGGCGGGACTTCTTTTACGTGGACATTGATAGTTGATACCTCGAGGCGGATCCCGGGAGATATCATCAGCTCTCGATTTGGTATTTCAGGTGTACAGCCCAATCTGGAATTTAATTTGATCCTCATTTACCACTTCGCATTCTTACAAACTGCGCATATCCTACAACGAGGATAAGGCAGAACAGAAACCATTGGATGGCGTAGCCGAGGTGCGGTCCTTCGGTGAGGTCAATATCCGCAATAACTCTGTATGGCAACTGCTCCTGGATCTCAGCCGGCGGCTCTTCCAACAGATAAACAGGCAACAGCCTGTACGGAACTTGTTGTTGGATAGCATCTATGTCGATGCGGTACCATTCCTCTTGGGGACCGTCAACTATCGTTTCGCGACCACGAGATAAGATCTGTGATTGCTGCAAAGATCCGGCTACAGTGTATTGGCCCGCGTCGTTAAAAGGCCCCAGGTCGCCTGACTCTACCTCATGAGCTGGTATCCATCCCCGGTCGACCAACACAGCAGCATCGCCGTCTCCGACCACAAAAGGTGCCACGAGATGCACGCCAGGACGACCTTCATAGTTCTGCTGAACCAAAACTATCTGTTGTGAAAAGTCGAAGCTACCCTCGGCTCGGGCAGGACGGTCTTGCAGGTCCTCCGCTGCGTTCGGCAAATACCAACCATCAAGCTCCAAAGGCGCGGTATTGATCTGGGCCACAAATTCGGTGTTTCGAGCGCGCCGTTGTTGGAGACGATCTAACTGCCAAATTCCCAGGCGAATCGTCACGCCCATGCCAATGAGAACCAACAAGGTCGTCCACCACCATCGACGACTCACAAACATTCGCGGCAGCTGTGCCAGGGGAAGCAGTCGGCTTTTCTGCTTAGATTCTGTCGGTTCCTGTTTTGTCGTCATCGATGAAAGTATCGAACACCGTTGCTCGCCAAGCCGTCGGCTATTGACCTGAAACTGCATGAGCCGTCTGGCTGCGACTGAATTGCTACCGTAATTCTATTTCTTCAGTGGTGGAAGACAAATTCGCGAGATCATGGAGGGGAATTAGATGGAAGAAATCTCCACAGATGAACAGCGGTGTTATGCCCGATCTGTCTGTTCAGGATCGGTTGGCGTCTGCACGCGCCTTCCGCGGAAATATAGCCACAGCAAGACAACTAACCCAAGACCGAACACCGGAATAAGGTATAACCAATTAATTCCCCCGCTAGAAGTTACTTCCAGATCAAAGGAGGCTGCACCTTGTTGGCCGGTTGGATCTTCGATTCTTACTGTCACAAGATATGTGCCAGGCTCGGAAACATCTGAGACGGCTTCGAAAAGCAGCTTGTTCTCCGCATCACCCAGCGAGGCTTGCACTGAATGGGTCGATCCGTTTCCGTCGAGCGGGGCTAGCTCTACCGTGACCTTGGCGTCCAATACGGGACTTGCGTCATCGGCTGTGAAAATGAGGGCGGCAATGTGTATCTCGCCCACCTCAGCCGGATCTGGAGAGGTGAATACGGTCATCTTAAATGGACCAGCCGGTTCAGCCGAGAGCTGCATTTTGCCTTCGGTGTGTGCCTCGACAGGTCGACTGGCAATAAGCAAAAACAAAAGGATTATCCCGAGCCAGGTTGCTCTTCTTCTGGAGCTTCCTAAGATCTTCACCACGGTTTCGATGCCTGGCATCCGGCCCCTACGGGATTTGTGTTCGCCCGCCAACATCAGGATTTTTCTAAAATTCATTCAATTCGACTCCATTCCTGGTGCGGCGAGTGCGCTTTCGGTTGCCCAGACTGATTCAGGTAAGGCCGGTTTTCTCTCTTCTCTTTGGAGCCATCTCGCTGCCACAATCAAGGCGGCGAGCATAAACATCATGCTACCTACGACCCACATGATGACGCCTGCTATCTGCTGATCATTCATCACTGACAGACCCCATAGTCGAGGCATGGCTTCGTAGTAGCTGTATATGGGCTCGGTGGCGAATGTGATAGCCAACCCGGCCACCATTCCAATGGGAACAGCCGACATTAAATAGAAGAAACGAACACCGTCTGACATCGGCCGGTGGATGCGCGGACCAGCTCCGACTGCATGCCACCAAAATAGCACGGACACGGCGAAAAAGCTGATATGTTCCAGATCGTGTACCCACTGATTCCGAAGCGCCAAATCATATGCTGTTGGATCGTGCCAGCCCCAATAGACGATCACAAAGGCCATCCAGACGACGCCAGCTCCTGTTGTTTTCTTTAGAATTCGACGGAACGCGGCCTCTCTACCCAATAGACCTCCCGCGCGCTGTCGCAGACCATCAGGCAATCCCCATAGCGAGAACGGAAGAGGGTTAGCCAAGAGAAGCAAAGGTGGTATGACCATCACTAACAGCACGTGCTGCACCATGTGCATGGTGAATAATTGCGAGGCCAGAACATCGATCGGCGACATCAAAGCGATGCCCAGGATCAACAATCCTCCCAGGTACGCTAGTGGTCGCCAAAAAGCATTCGCCTGCCAGCGATTTCGGTTTGTTCGACTTGGGGAACGACGGCGCACCCGCCACCAACCCACCGTGTAAAGGGTTGCGGCCAATAACAGGACAAGGATTACCTCGACACGCCAGTCCCATGAGGTTAATGTGGCGCGAAGGAGTGGATCCATGATTAGACGGGGGTACCGATGAGGTAGAGGGCAGGGTAGAAGAAAACCCAAACGAGGTCTACGTAATGCCAATAAACGGCGGTTGCCTCAACGCCCCAATGACGCTCGGCCGAAAAATCACCTTTTCGACCCCGATTCCAAACGATGAGAATCAGGACTACACCGCTCAAAACATGCAGAGCGTGCAGACCGGTCATTGCATAGAAAATGGCTCCGAATGCGCCATCAGTAGGCTTCAAATGCCCACCCCATTCGATACCGACTACGCCAACCAAGAATGCAATACCCAATAGAGCCGTAACGATGAGACTGCGTGAAAACACCTTACGGTCGTCATGGCCGATCGCTGTTTCAGCCCGGTTCATGAAGAAACTACTTAACAACAAAATGCTGGTCGTAATCAGACCGACGGTTTGGTCCAAATCTGGTCGTGTGTTTCCCCAAAGGTAGTAGCGGGCTGCCAGAAGGGCGCCAAATAGGAAAATCTCTGAGAAAAGGAAAATCCAGAGACCTAGCCGGTTTCGTTTTACGCGCTCTTCATAAGGCGCTTCATCAACATGGACATCATGGGAGGGTTCAGCTACGGCGCTCATTAATGAATCTCCTCACGCCATAGGCGATAGATGTGCATAAAATACTGAACAATCAACCCCGCCTTAACCAGCGAAACGATTACTAGTGGCACAGCAGGACTATCCAAATAGGTGGAGATCACAATTTCGATTGCTGTCAGAATCGCCAGAGCCACAAATACGATGATTCCCTGACGAAAACCGGCCCTTTTCTTGTTATTCACGAAATAAAACTCCTTGAAATACGGAGACAGCGAGATCTTTGAGCGAGCTCTGAAAGCTCCGATATCGCGAATCCTTGACCGCTGTTCCTGATTCCCCAGCACTGGTTGACCCGCTAGCGCAGTGAAGGCCATTTACGATAAGGTTCATTGACTCAGTCTCCGGCGGCAGCTGCTGACAATGTGACGTACTCTGTGTCCGGATGGCCGTAATCGTAGGGATCGCCGGCGACAACGGGCGGTTGATCATAATTCATCTCGGGCGCTGGCGATGGAATCTGCCACTCGGGTGATCGGGAGCGCCAGGGATTAGATCCGGCAATTGCACCTGAGCGGACGCTGACAATGAGATTGTAGGTCATAATGATAACCGACCATCCAATGACAAATCCAGCCAGAGTAATCAAGAGTTGGGTCGTTTCAATCCCCAAGGCTTGGTCGTAATCGGCGACGCGACGTCTCATACCCAGCAAACCTATTCGCATCTGACCTAGGCTCATGATCCAGAACGCGGGAGTCATCAACCAGAAGTGCCATTTGGCTAGCGTCTCGTTGTACATCCGGCCCGACACCTTTGGGAACCAATAGTAGAGCGCGGCAAAGAATGGGAAAACAAAACCGCCAAACATGGTTGCGTGGAAGTGTCCAACCACCCAATAACTGTCATGCAGCATCATATTGGTTGGAACCGTAGCCAGAATGGGACCGGTCAAGCCACCGATCAAAAAGACCGAGATGGCCCCCAGGACAAATAACATAGGTGCTGGGAACACCATCCGGCCATCCCAGACCGTCGCCACCCAACTAAAGAATTTTATCCCTGTCGGTATCGCCACCAACAGCGTAGCCATCATGAAAGGCACTCGTAGTGAGTTATCCATGCCCGAAACAAACATGTGGTGCGCCCATACCAAAAAGCCAACCAGGGCTATTGCCAGGCTCGAAAGGGCTATCCACTTGTAACCAAAGAGAGGTTTTCGTACGAACACCGGCAGGAGCTCACTAATGACACCCAGGCCAGGCAGGACAAATACATAGACCACAGGATGAGAGTAGAACCAGAACAGATGCTGATAAAGTAGCGGATCCCCACCCCCAGTGTAAAGCGTTGCACCCAGCGAGCCTGGGTCAAAGAATCCAAGACCAAGAGCCCGCTCGGTTATTACCATTAAGAGGGCTAGTCCGACGGTCTGGGTCGCGGTTGCCTGAATCAGGCTTGCTGCCACCGCCCCCCAAACAAATATGGGCATTCTGAAGAGACTCATACCTGGAGCGCGCATGGTGGCAACGGTAACAAGGAGGTTGATGGATCCGGCTATCGAAGAAAAACCAACGATCCAGAAGCCTATAAGAAATAGCTGGACACCGAGCTCGGGTGTGGACGTACTCAACGTCGGATAAGCGACCCATCCTGTATCCCAGCCACCAATAATCAGACCGGCTACTAGCAACACAGCTGCCGGTATTGTCACCCAGAAACTGAAAGCGTTCAGTCTAGGGAAAGCCATGTCTTGAGCGCCGATCATCAGTGGAACCAGGTAGTTAATCATTCCACCAACGCCAAGCAAGATGCTGACGATCATGATGATTCCATGGGCGCTAAAAAGGGAGTTATATTGATTCGGGCTAAGGAACTGCATTCCAGGATAGGACAGCTCGAGCCTGAAAATGAGGGCCAGGGCACCGCCAAGGAGAAGGACCAGAACAGCGGTGACCGTATATTGGATTCCGATTACCTTGTGGTTGTAGTCAACGCTGAAGTAACGAGTCCAGGCTGAAAGATACTTCGGGGGACCATGGCGAAGAGGTGTATCAATGCCCCGGATCCACTTAATCCAATCGCTAAACACTCCGGCAGCAAAAAGAAAACCAAGGAGACCGATTATAGACCCGATTAATATAGCCAGATCAGGATTCGGCTCCGATCCTTGAGCAGATCGGGTGCCGGCGACTAAACCGTAGCCAATAGCAAAGCCGACTAACTGGCCAATCAAACCCCTGATGAGCCCCAATGAGAAGAATGTTACCATCTGTCCCCTTCCTATTAATTACTCGTCGTTACTCATCAAGCGATTCAATATAGTCGATTAGATCAGCAATAATGTCTAGCTCGATTTGCTGTCGCTCTTGGACTTCAGCTTCTCTGCTAAATATGCGCTCCTCGAAATCCTTCTGCATCGAATCGGCGTAGCCATCGACCAGCTGAATGCTGGGATTGAGGATCGATTTCCGGATGTAATCTGCGTCAACCACAATCGTGGATCCATCCACCAGAACTTCCGATTTTCCGTTGAGTCCCAGCCACGTCGGACCTACCCCAACCGACCCGTCGATGCTGTGACAACTGGTGCAGCCAAATTCAGCGGCCCAAAGTTGACCTCGCTCGACCGGGCTCATCTCTCCAAGGGGTAGTGAAGTGGTTTGCTCTGCGATCCAGCGCTCAAATTCGTTCCGGCTTACGACCTCTACCTCGGCCGTCATCCGAGTATGGTCGAAACCGCAAATTTCGGCGCAGGCGACTGTGTAAGTCCCCTCTCGGTTTGGGGTTAGCCTCAGTACTGTCTCCGATCCCGGCACCAGATCTTGCTTTACGCGGAATTCGGGAACCCAAAAGGAATGCAGTACATCATCAGTCGTCATCAAAAATCGAATGGGCTGATCAACCGGCAACACCAGGTTGGCTGTCGAGCCGATCTCTTCATAATCTGGGTATGAGAACAGCCATGACCACTGTACGCCTCGAACTCGGACATCCATCTCATCGGGTTTTGCCTCGGTGATGTCCGCTAGCATAAACGCTGCAAACACGCCCAGGGCGATAACAAGAATTAGGGGAAGGATGGTCCAGGTGATTTCAAGTACAGTGTGTCCGCGGACATCGGGGCCTTCCTCGTCACCAGGCTTTCGCCGAAACACGACAACGCTGTAAAGCATGAAGACCATAATGAGGGCGAAGAGAAAGGAGATGAGGACAAACTGGATATTGAAAAGCTGATCGATGGGTCCGGCTTCAGCGCTGGCGGCTACTGGTAGCTGGTAAACGGCCGTCAAAACGAAATACGTGATCACCGCACCAACGATCACTAAAAAGGCAACCGTTAACAAATGTCTTACATTTTTGCTCATTTCCTATTCCCAGTTGTTTACTGAAATGGATGCCGGTTAAGGCAGTTTCTGTGCAATTCTATGGCCCGAGGCTAATCCCAGCACGCCGCAACGTTGAACTTTATCACATTACCCCTGGGCCAGCAAAAAAAAACAGGCTCCCATTTGCGCTAGTATTTGTACCAGATGATCAGACGCGATCATGTTGATAAATTTGGAGGATTACACTGGGTGCACAGCTTGAAAATCTGGAATTCGCCTATATTGGCGCAGAAATGGGTTGCCGCTCAGTATTCCCTGAGGACTTTACCTTTCTGAGGACGATTAAGAGTACGCCGGCGATGGACAAAACAGATCCCGCACCAGCGACAACGACCCAAATAACATTTTGACTCGAGGTAATTCTCTTAATTAAATGCCGTTGCGGAGAATGTCTTGCCAAACGGTGTCTGAGGCTCGCCTTGAAAGCCGCGGCATTCACCGGCACAAGCGTGGTTTTTACGGCCCGGGCCAACTCGAAGAGCGTTGCTAACTCTGCTGAACGTTCACTGTTTTCTTCCAGCAATTGGCCGGAAACATCGGCCTCAAGATTAAGTCCATCCGCGTGCTCTGCCAATAGCTCTACTATTTCGTTGTTCATCATATCGCCTCTTGAACGGGTACGGCTACAATGCCGAGAGCACCCGGACCCAGGTTAATGGCGACCGGGATGCCCATGCTTACCGTGAACATTTCTTTGGCATTGAATCTTGGCTTAGCTTTCTTCTGAAGTTCTACGGCGCCATTGGGGTCATTTGCATGCATAAAGGCAAGCTGAATCTCTTGATCGCCAACTCGTTCGTGAATATATTCAATGATGTAATCCAGCGCCTTTTTGTAGGTTCTTACCTTACCTGCCTCGACAATTAACCCATCTTCAAGCTTCATTATCGGTTTTATCCTTAGCAAGGATGCCACCGTCCCCTGCAAAGAACTGACCCTACCACCTCGCACAGCATAATTGAGACTGTCGATCAAAAACACGACAACTTGCTGATCTCGCATCTTGGTGATCCTGTTCATGATGGCCTCAATAGGTACCCCTTCTGCTGCCATCCGGGCTGCCTCAATAGCCATATAACCCTGGGTCGCCGAGCCACCCATCGAGTCGAACAGATGGAAGGTACCCTGGCCTTCTAGTTCTGTACGGGAGGCCTCGGCCGATGCGTACGTCCCACTCAGCTCATCGCTAACAGTGATGGTGAGTATCTCGTCCTCACCGTCATCAAATATCGACCGGTAGAACTCCGTAAACTGGTATGGCGTAGGTTGGGCCGTCTTTGGAAAATTATGATCGCCCACAGCCTTAGCCTTCTCGTAGAAATCGGCGTGTTCCATTGTAACGCCACTTAAGAACTCTTCTGTTCCAAAAGTGATGTTCACTGGAATAACGCTTATGTTGAGCTTGGTAATCAATTCGTCAGGGATGTCGCCGGCGTCATCCATTACAATTCTCATCATTCCCTCCGGTTGTAGATAATTCCGTTATCTTTCCTTGGTTATCGCAGTGGAGAGAGACCTATTAACCGACCTCTTCTCCAATATTGACATTACTTCTTCAGGTTATCGTTTTCGGCTTAATCGGGGACGCATAATTGACCGGCCGTTTTTTCCTTTTGCGATTTCCTGTCTACCAACCTGCTCACGCCTCGACGTTTCCTGAAGATCATTCCTCAGGGAAAGAAGCGTACGATGATAAAGGGACTTAATCGCCCCTTCACTCCGTCCTAGAATCTGGCCAATTTCGGCATTCGATTGCTTATTAACGTACTTAAGAATCAAGAGGTCTTGTCTATCCTCCGGTAATCGCCTGATCGCCGCTACTAAGGCTTCTTTGTTTTCAACAAGTTCGGATTGTAACTCTGGTCCATCTGTGATCTGCTGGTGGGCTACCGCATCGATCGGGATCATGGTTCGCTTACTGTTATCGCGATACCAATTGGCCAACATGTTGCGTGCAATGCTATATAGCCAAGCTGAGAAAGGTCCACCCTGATCCTTATAGTTGCCGATATGCTTGATAGCTCGAAAAAAGACCCTGGCTGTTAGATCTTCAGCATCGTGAATATTGCCTGTGCGATAGTATATATAGCTGTAAATACGATCGAAATATTTCTCGTAAAGCTCGCCAAAAGCATCGCTATCGCTCTTAGCTCGTTCTATTAGATCCTTCTCGTCGGTGTTCGAATTTTTCATGCCAGGAATGGATAATGTACATTTGTACCAGAGACACACTGGCATGTTACCAGAAAAAACACGCCAGCACGCTATTGGTTACGGTAATAATGAGTCAATGTATAGCAAAATGAGAGTATATCAAAGCCGATCGGGCCCTCCTAACCGGATGCGTTTCTTTTCCGGTACTTGGACATGTTGACAAGTAATTATCAGGTTGTCCAATAGCTTTTTTCATCGTGCCGTAGAATCGACGATCTTTTAACTATCTTGACTGTCATGCTACGCTGCGTTATGCTCATTTTTTGTTATGGGTAGCACAGAGGAGCATCGGTTTCAGCCGACTATAAGAGATCCGCAGACCAGGTCACCCGATGGCATAGGTTGTGTTGGGTTGTTGCTGCTGTTAGCCATTGTTATCTCTACTTTGGGTGTCGGTCTGGGAACGGCCGCCGCTGGGCGCAAGACAGAGTCACCGACGATTGTCGTCTCCAATACACCAACCACTGAACCGACGCCGACAGAAAACCCGTTAATCGGCCTCATACAAACGAGTCAGGCGGCGACAGCGACCTCGTCGCCATCACCAACGTTGGACAAAGGCGAAACAGAAACCCCGTCGCCAACAAACACACACACGGCGACACCAACAAGTTCGCCGACAATCGCACCTTCACCCACGGCTGTGATTACTCCAACCTCGACTCCAACGCCACTTCCCACAAACACTCCCACACCGTTGCCTACGCCCTTCGGGGCCATAAGCAAAACACTGAGGGTGCCGATTTTGATGTACCATTATATAAGCATACCGCCTGAAGATGCCGATCAATACCGGTTGTATTTATCTGTATCGCCAGAATCTTTTCGAGAGCAGATGA
>PVMK01115027.1_pt1 | contig 42245 bp, 35 predicted proteins | sample 1853481 | NCBI WGS metagenome assembly PVMK01 (sample SAMN08533507, study PRJNA380276) | Marine sediment metagenome, whole genome shotgun sequencing project.
GGTGCGTCCCTGCAGGGTGCCCTGGGGGCCGCGCAGCACTTCCACGCGCTCCAGGTCGTACATCGGGGTGAAAGCCACATCAGGCCGCACCACCGCGTCATTCCAGTAGGGATCCACCGCGGCGGAGGCGCCGGATTCCGGGTCCACACTCACACCGCGCATAGAGATAAGGCTGTTGCGCGCATTGGGGCTTTCCAGGGTCAGGCCGGCCGTTTGCTGCGCCAGGGAATTGAAGTCGAAGGCCTGGAAACGGTTGATGTCATCTCCGCTCACCACGTTAACCGTCGCTGAGATATCCTGTACCGACTCCGTGCGCTTCTGGGCGGTCACGATCACCTCCTCCAGAACCAGCTGTGCCATGGCCGGTGTGGTCGCCAGGGCGAGGGCGGTGGCAATGGCCGTTTTGCGGACTGAAAATGGGGCTTGCTTGCTGTGCTTCATCATGGGATACCTTCACCGGTTGTGGCTCTCTGCAATGCCTCTGAGGGCTTTGTCTGGAGCACCTTAATTATTTTAGTTGCCCCCGATTATGGGCGTTGACCGGGGACAAAACAATCATACCTCTATTGCACCCAGAATAAATGCCCGGCGCGGGTATATACATGACCAAATCGGTCAATTATCGCCCTCGAGAAGCGTAGATCCGGCGGGCGTTCAGATGTTTATACCCGGGCGGGGTGTCCCGGTCAAGTGCGCCGGGCGGAAGCGCCCGGCGGGGAAGAGGGCCTACTGCGCTTCCTGTTCCAGCCACAGGCCAAACAGCTTGTACCAGATGGACAGGATCACTGCGCCGGCAAACAGGCCGATAATGCCGGACATGATCATGCCCCCGATGGCGCCGATCAGGATCACCGGCATGGGAATATCCAGGCCCCTGCCCATCAGCATGGGCTTGAGGAAACTGTCGCTGCCCCCGGCCACCAGTTGGTACACGGTGAAGATCACCGCGGTGGTGGTGTCGGCGGTGGAAAACATATAGACCATAATGGGCGCGAGTATGATCAGGGGCGGCAACTGGGCGATGGCCAGGAACAGTATGATGACGGTCCAGATAGGCGCTCCCGGGACGCCCGCCACGAACAGGCCGATGGCGATCAGTACGGTCTGGATGATGGCGACGCCTACCACACCCTGCAACACGCTGCGCACGGTGGCCACGATCAGTGCAGCCCACTCACCACCGAGGTGCGCTCCGCCTACCCTGATGAAGAAACGGTGAGCGGCATCGCCGCAGGGCCCGGCAAACGCCATGAAGCCACCGGCGATAATCAGCGACACCACGAACATCAATACACTGAGCAAACTGCCGCCGGCTTTCTTGGCCAGGGTGGTTAACAATTCTTTTATCTGGGGCGAGGCCTTGGTCAGCACAGCTTCCAGATCCTGATTGGCGGCGGACCAGACCCTGAAAACTTTCTCCCCGACAAGGGGCCAGTCCTGCACGCCGGCGGGAGGAGGTGGCACCTGCACATTTCCCTCTTCCAGCGCGACGTGAGCTTTTTTCATTCCTGCCAGGCCCGCCGTGGTCATCGACCAAGTGGGTATGACCAGCGCCAGTATGAAGAACAGGGTGACCAGGGTGGCGGCCAGCCCGCGTTTACCACCGATCTTGGGCTCCAGCCATTTCACCAGGGGGAAAGCCGCCATGGCGATGATTGCGCCCCACAGGATGGGGGTCGTGAAGGGTCTGATGATATCGTAGGCCAGGGCCAGCAATACGAGCAGCAGGCCGATACGCAGGGCCGACTCGACCATGTTGCGCACGAATAATGGATCGTACTGTGTATCGGGTGTCGATGCGGGTGTTGGTTCTTCCATGTTGATCACCTCTGTGATTGTGTCATCGTTGTTTAGTTCAGCTTCTTGCTGGATCGTGCGCCTATCATACTCGCAACGACCACGGCCATGTAGAAGGTGCCGAAAATCGCTTGCAGGTACGCCAATACCCGACTGACAGGCTCGGCGGGACTGATGTCGCCGTAACCGAGAGTGGTCATGGTCACAAAGCTGAAATAGTTGACGGAGGTGAAATTGTCCGCCCAGTGCCCATACTCTATGCCGTTGAACGCATCGTGCCAGAACTCGAGCGTGATCAGGTATAGCACGGACCAGATCAGTCCCAGCAGCAGGTAGATGGCGACGGCGCCAATAATGGTGTTGGCGTCTACACGACCGGAAAACAGGACTTGCCTGGCGGCGGCCCAGGCCATACCACAATAAAATATCAATAAGGCAGTCAGGCTGGCCAGTGGCGTCATGGACCAACTGGTGAATTCACGCAGGACGTTGACGACCAGCAACAGTACCATCATGGCCAGGATAAAGCGCCGCCACTTTTTACTCAGGTTCAGGCTGAAGTAGGCGACCACCTCGGTTAACAGCATGACGCCCTGCAGCAGTCGGTGGCCATCGCTTTCCGGGATGGAACGCAGGCCAGCGGAGGCTATCAACAGCACGATCAGTGCCAGGGTGAAATAGAAAAAATTATTCTGTGCGGTGACGCCTTCCACAGCCTGTATCCCCTATCGTGTGCGGGTATTATGTATCGGACAGTACCATGACGGAAGCCGTCAGGCCAAAACGCAATTCCACCCCTGCCGGCACCTTTTCCAATTTGATGCGCACCGGTATGCGCTGGGCCAGGCGAATCCACTGGAACACCGGCTTGATGCTGGGCAACAGGTTGGCGCCGGTGTTGCCGTCCGACGGCGCGATGCCCCAGCCCAGGGATTCCACGGTACCCTGCAGGGGTTGGTCGGGGTAGGCCATCAGCGTGACACGAGCCGGGTCGCCGATCTTGAACCGGCCGATCTGGCTCTCCCGGAAGTAGCCGAACACCCAGAAGCTGTTACTGTCCACCAGGGCGATGATGGGAGTGTTGGCCACCGCCTGGGTGCCGATCTGGAAGTCGACATTGGACACATAGCCGTCCACCGAGGCGTGTACCCGGGTGTAGCTGAGGTTGAGCTTCGCACTGCGCAGGTTTTCCTTGGACGCGTCGATCTGGCTCAGGGATTGAAGGTAATTCGCTTCGCGTCGGTTGAGGTCTTTCTGGGAGACCGCGCCCGGGTCTTTCTTAAAAATTTCCTGCAGGCGGTCATACTCGATTTTCGAGGATCTGGAGCTGATGTGGTCGCGCTTGAGGTTGGCCTCGGCCTGGGCGATGGTGATGTCGAAAGGCTCCGGGTCGATCTCAAACAACAAATCACCCTGGTGAACAAACTGATTGTCGATAACGGCGATACGGGTCACCATGCCGGTCACCCTGGGGGACACCTGGATCACGTGGCCACGCACCTGGCCGTCCCGCGTCCAGGGGTTGTTGATGTACTCATCGAAGGTCTGGTAGGCATACCAGGCAACGGCGGCGATCAGCGCCAGGTTGATGATGCCAAGACTGAGTTTTTTGACGAATTTCACTTCACGGGGCTCCTAAATAGTGCGCGTCCGGAAACGCCGCACTGCCAACTTTGTCGTCATTCCCGCGCAGGCGGGAACCTAGTAAAATCAAAGGCTTACTGGATCCCCGCCTGCGCGGGGATGACAAATACATGAGTTTCCGGGTGCGCACTAAATAGCTATCCAGTAAGCGTTCATCAGCAGGATATAAAGAGTCATCAGCGTCAGAAAAGTGGTGGATGGGAACATGATATAGCGGCTCAGGCGCAGTTTGTTCAGTACCGTGATGCTCAACCAGGCGCCCATTAGCGCAACGGTGAATACCGGCAGCGTTGGCGAAAGATAGACGTCGCCCAGGGCGAGTTCATGGGGAACTTCATTCATCCCGGTCCTCCCCGACAATGGTCTCGGGCTCGAGATAATCACCCCAGTCGGTGCGTGACCTCATCTTCTCCACCGTCTCCGGCTTGACTATCGGCAGAGCGGTGAACGATTCCCAACCGCCGCCCAGGGCTTTATACAGGGTGACCACCTGGTTGGCGATATTACCGCGGGTCTGGGCGTACACATCCTCTCGCAGGGTCATCTTCTCCACGGTGCTGAGCAACCGCTGGTAGGTGACCAGGCCATTGTTGTACTGGTTGGCTGAGATGTTGAAGGCCCGTATCGATGCCTCCACCGCCTTGAAATCGTACTCGCTCTTGTCCACGCTATAGCGGTAGGCTGCTATAGCGTTGGACACTTCGCGCACCGCTTCCAGTACATTCTGGTTGTAGTTGGCCAGGCTCTCCTCGAATTTGGCATCCTCGATACGTACCCTGTTTTTTATGCGGTCGTACTGGAAAATATTCCAGCTCAGGCCCGGCCCTATAGAGGCTGTCAGCGCATCGGAAAAGTCGAAACTTCTGCTGGAGCCAACGGTTTGGCTCACACCGACTGAGCCGAACAGAAAAAATTGCGGGTACAAGTCCGCTTCGGTCAGCCCGATGCGGGCGCTCTGGGCACGGGTGAGCAATTCGGCGACTTGCAGGTCCGGGCGGCGCAGGACCAACTGGGGGTCGATTCTGGTATCCAGGTCCGCCACCCTGGGAATAACCGAGTTTTCACTGTAATTCGCGGTCGCGACTTCGTCTCGCGTGGTCTCTGTGATGCGCTGGTCCAGGCTGCTCGACTCGGGCTGCTCTGCTAACGCCAGCAGTGGATCAATATCCTCGGGCCGGGTGCCCAGCAGCACCGCGATGGCGTTGCGGGCCTGCAGGCGGGTGATGCTCAGTCCAGGCAGTGCGCCCTCGGTCGCATACAGTTGGGTCTTGGCCTGCTGTACGTCGAGCTCCGAGACGTTGCCGGACTCGAATTGTACCTGGGTCATTTCCACCACGCGCTGTTGTATGGCGATGTTCTGTTTTGACAAGAACATGCGTTCCTGGGCGGTGCGGTAGTTGATGTAGTTGCGGGCGATTTCGGCGCTGACACTGACCAGCACATCGTGATAAGAGGCGATGGAGGCGTAGAGACTGGCCTCGGAGGATTCTATGCCCCGGGCGTACTTGCCCCAGATATCCATTTCCCAGCCCACATCCAGGCCCACGCCGGCGGACTTGAACCAGTCTTCGTTGCGGTACAGCGCATTGTAACTACCATTGACCTGTTGCTGCTGCGGGAAGATCAGGGCATCGCTGATGCCCAATGCCGCGCGGGCTTGCACGATACGTAACCCGGCCGCTTCTATAGAGAGGTTTTGCCGCGCTCCCCGGCCGATCAGGTCGGTCAGTACAGGGTCTTCAAACTGTTGCCACCAATCGGTGATGGTGCGGGCTTCAGTTGCCGTCTCGTCGGCACTCCAACTGGTCGGCAGCTCCGGATGGACCGGGGCCTGGTAGTCCGGCCCCAGTGTGGTGCAGGCTGCCAGCAGGCCGCCCAGCGCCAGCACGGCAATACGGCGCGCTACGCAGCCAATGACCGGGTTCGTTTTATGTATTACTAAAATCTTGTATCCCCCAGTTGTTGCCAGTCAAGAGCCGCCTGGGCTTCGCGGCAGGCCTGGATACTGGCCAAGATAGACGCCTGCAGATTCAGGTAAACGTAAAATTGCGCCAGTTGCAGGCGATCATACCTGTGCAGGTAGTCATTTCCCAGAAATTCATCCAGGCGCTGCCGCGTACCCACCAGTGAGGCCCTGACCTGTTCAAAGGGTTCCTCGCCGCTGTTTTGCGCCAGGGCATGGCACAAATGGGCCAGGGAGTCAGCGGCCCCCTGACGCGCGGCTGTGATCAGCGGATTCGCGGCAAATACCTGTTTGCGCAGGGCCATGATCTGTAATTGTCCGTAGAGCAGTTCGCAGGAGCGGTTCAGGGCACTGATTTGTTGTTTACCATTTGCCGGGAAGTAGTTGTCATCGATCATCGCGCCCCAGCTTTGCATCTTGGTGAGCAGGGCGGCGCCGCTGCCCATACGCAGGCGGGCCAGGATGGTGGTAATTCCAGGGGGCTCGGTGTTCACCCGAATCGCCAGGGCGCAGTGCTCGAAGAAGCGGCGTCGCAGGCTGGCGTAGAGGCGCTCGGGTTTGCTGGTGAAGGGGAAGTTGACAGAGATAATCAGCATCGAGCACACCAGGTAAAACATCAGGATTGACAGCAAGATGGCGTCGAAGTTGTAACTCATGGTGTTCTGGATGCCCAGGGTGAACAGTCCCAGCAGGAAAAAGATGGAGACGGGCCCCGGTAGTACATAGAAACCGATAAAAGCGTAACTGAACAGAAATACGGCGAGCTCCAGCCAATGCGTCATTTGCGGCAGCAGGAAAACGTAGGCGGGCAGGGCGAAGGCAAAGCCCAGGGTGAACAGGATGAACAGTAATTTGGGTGTCACCGGGGTGTAGGACACCAGGGGAATGAGCACCGTGCACATGGTTACAAACATGAAGCCGCCGGGTGGGTTGAACTCCATCCAGATGGCGGTGGCGATCCAGAAGGTGGTGAAGGCACGCAGCGCGGTCTTGAAGTTCTCCCTGTCCAGCCACAAAAAGGCTGGTTTGCCCCGGGGCGTTCGTGTCGCGGTAAAGCCGGCCCGGTCAAACAGCAGGCTGTCCAGGGCGGCTTGCAGGTCAGCCATGACGGCCTGGATTTTCTGCAGCAACTCGGCGCGGGTGGCAACGGCCGCGGCGGTCAGGTGGGTCTCCTGCTGCAGGCTCCCCGCGTTGTACTGTACTTCTATTATCGGTAGATGCTGGGTTTCGCCGTCACCGCGCTGGCCCCGCCAGGCGCTCTCGACCTGGCGGAACATGGCCTCCACCTGCTCCACCAGTTGCGGGTAGTTGTCGATATAGTGACTGAATTCAACTGCCTTCGGGGATTCCTGCTTCAGGGAAGGTACCAGGATGGCTTCCAGTTCCTCATAACAGCTGAGCACGCAATTCCACTCCGGGAGATAGGCGGCCAGTGCGTCGGTACCACTTTTGATGGCGGCGAAGTGGGTCTGGAAGGCGTCTTCACTGGCCAGCAGGTCGGCCAGTTGTTCATCAACGCTGGCCTCAAATTGTGTCGCAGGGTGCATCAGGCGTTCGAAGGCCTGATGGTAGCCGCTGGCCACGCCCGCGGCCAGTGCCCGGGTGTTGTCGGCGGTTTTAACCGGCCACAGGACACTGGCCACCACCGTATAGACAACGACGCCAAAGGCGGTCATAAACGCCCTGTCCACACCGTACAGAAATGCCCCCTCAGCGTCGCCGCCATTGAATACCATCAACGTGACCACCGCGGTCAGCATAAACACGGTGCTGTCGCCCTGGTAGGCGTTGTACAGGTAGATGGCGATGGATACAGCAATAGAGGCGGCCAGCAGGTAGACCATGCGATCCTGGGGAAACAGGGCGATCAGGGACAGGCCGATGACCGCGCCCACCACGGTTCCCAGTACGCGCAGTACCCCTTTTTGCAGGGAGTCAGACACCATGCCGGTGGCTGCGATCAGCATTACGGTGGTGGCGGCGGTTGACGGCTGCGACCATCCCATAGCCATGGGTATCAGATAGGCGAGGGTGAGGCTTAATGCGGTTTTGGTGGCGTACCTGAATTTGGCGGGCACCGGGCTGGCGATAGCTTCGGTCGCTGTAGACGTGCCCTGGGTGGTATCTGCTGCTGGCATAAAGCCTTTGCCCCTGTGTACTTATATTGCGCTGCTGGCGGCAGTTCGGGATACTTCGACGCGAATTCTAGCCCATACAGAGGCGTTCGTGGTAAGTTTACCCTGGAAAATTTAACAGGAGAGAGGCGATGGCTTCACGCTACAACAACAGCGGTGTGTGCTTGATGATTCCCCTGATGTACCTGCTGGCCGTCCCCCAGGCATGGGCGGTCACAGACGCCGATGTAAAAAAATTGCAGCAGCAGTGCGAGGCGGTGCGGGCGGAAGCCCTGGCACCCATTCGCGCGCAGAGAACCCAGGACTGTATTGATCAGCAATTGCGCAGCAAGGGTCACTGTGAACGTTATTACACCACCTACGGCAACGTTGCCCCCGGCCCCAGCGGGGCACCCCAACAGGGCTATTTCTATAACTTGCCCGAGTGTAAAGCCTGGCTTGAGGCCAGGGACGCTCTTCAGGCGAGTCGATCCAGGCGCTGATTGGCCAGTGGTCCCGATTACCGTGAGTGAGGACAGTCTGCGCAGTGACCTGGTGACCGCCTATCGGCAGATGATGGACGCAGGCCTGGGTACCGGCAGTTCCGGCAATTTGTCATTGCGCACCGATGCGGGGATGCTGATTACCCCAACGGGAGTATCGCCCATTATGTTGGAGACAGTTCAACTGGTGGACATGTCATTGACGGGTCGGGTGGCGGAGGGACAGTTGCTCCCCTCCAGTGAGTGGCACATGCATGCGGGCATCTACCGGGCCCGGCCGGATATCAACGCGGTGGTGCACTGCCACTCCCGTTATGCGACAATCCTGGCCTGCGTCCATCGACCGATTCCCGCCATTCACTATATGATCGCCGTCACGGCAGCCGATGAGGTTCCGGTGGCGCCCTATGCAACCTTTGGCACAGAGGCGCTGGCACAGTCAACGGTTATCACCCTGGGCCGGGGCCGGTCCTGCCTGCTGGCCAATCACGGGCAGATTGCCGCCGGGGAGAGTCTGGCTCAGGCTTTGACCGTGGCGGTGGAGGTTGAGGAACTGGCCGCGATCTATTGGGGCAGTCTCACCATCGGCGGTGGGCAAGTATTATCACAGGAGGCCATGATGGAAGTACGTACGGCCTTTGCGGGTTACGGACAACAGCACGATAGGGACAGCAATGACAATGCTTAAACTACGGATTTTACTGCTCCTGTCGGGACTGCTATTGGCATTGCCGGGCCAGGCGGAAGTCAGCCGCGCACTGCTGGATATTCACGAGCGTTTGTACCTGGAGCAGGATGGCGGCGCTATTTTCCCCGACGCCACGGTTTACGAGCCGACCCTGGTTGAGGCATTTTACGAGTCCAGGGATTTCCAGCCCGCCTGGACCGACGCAGAGTATGCTCGCGAGATGCTGCAGCTACTCAAATCCAGTGAGGATGAGGGGCTAAATCCCGAGGATTATCATTACGGCGAGTTGTTGGCGCTGCGCGAGGAGTACCGCAAGCTATGGTCTGACAAGGATTATCTGCGTGCCAAGGCCGAGGTACTGCTGACCGATGGCATATTGCTCTACGCCAAGCACCTGCTTCAGGGCAAGGTCGACCCTCGTACGCTGGACAGTAGTTGGAACTATGCGCGACGGGATGTTGACCCTCCTGCTGTAGCCAGGTCCTTAGCCAATCCCATTGCCACGCGGCAGGTGGCGCAAGTGCTAGAAGGGCTCAAGGTGGATACCGGATTCTACACGTTGATGAAACAGCAGCTGGAGCACTATAGGCAGCTCGCCGCGAATGAGCAATTTTCTCCAATCCCTGAGGATGTTGTGTTGCATCCCGGGGACAGGCACCGCAACGTCGCCTTGCTGCGCAAGCGTCTCAAGCAGATGTCTTACCTGGAACCGAATGCCCCTGATACTGACGTTTTCGACGTGTCAATAGAAGAGGCCGTGCGGCAACTGCAGCGCGACCACGACCTGGATGCTGATGGCGTGGTGGGCAGGCAGAGCTATCAGGTACTGAACCTTTCTTTCAGGGACAAAGTGGACCTGTTGCGCATCAACATGGACAGGCTGCGCTGGATTAACCAGGAGGTGCCGGATGATTATGTGGTGGTCAATATTGCCGGCTACGAACTCTACTACATGCGCAACAGGCAATTGCAGTGGGAGACGCCGGTGATGGTGGGTACGATAGATACTCGCACGCCCATCTTTCATGCGCGCCTGCGCTATCTGGAATTCAATCCCACCTGGAATACGCCACGCAGCCTGATCAGGCGCAGCCTGTTTCCAAAGTTTAAAGCAAATCCCCAGTATGCGATCGACAAGCGCTACAAGTTGTACGATGGCAAAGGTGGTGAGGTCGACCCTCTGTCAATCGACTGGAATGCCTATACAGCGCGAACATTTCCCTACCGGGTGGTACAAATGCCGGGTCCGGCCAACGCCATGGGCCGGGTCAAGTTTATGTTTCCCAACCAGCATGCGGTGTACTTGCATGACACGCCGTCCCGGGAGCTGTTCAGCCGTAGTCAGCGAGCCTTCAGTGCCGGTTGTATCCGGGTGAAGAATCCCCTGGAACTGGCTCGTGTACTGCTGGATGATCCCGCTAACTGGTCGGCCGACAGTATCGCGGCCCTGGTGGACAGCGGCGCTCCGCAACAGGTGGCGAGCATAAAGCGCAAGGTGGATGTGTTGCTGATGTACTGGACGGTCAGTCCGACTTCCGGCGGCCGTATTCAATTCCATCACGACATCTATCAACTCGATCCGGCGGCGCTGGCCGCGCTGGACGCCCCACCGAGGTCTTCAGGCTATGCGCAGGAATAGACAACTGCTTGCAACGCTGTTGCTGTTGTGGACATCGGGAGCGTGGGCGGAAGCGCTGTCCATGGGTATCCGTGGCTATCAGGTGCAGCAGGAAGTGTTCAGCCTGTTTGCCGGGCCCAAAGAGGAGCTCCGCCTGGAGCTGGCTTCCTATGACACCGACAAGTTGCAATTACAGTTGGACGGGCAGGCGTATGGCGAGGCCGGGGAGGGGTATTGGGTTTTGACCGCGCCAGAGAGTGCGGGCCTGTACCAACTTCAGCTTGAGCATGAAGAAACCCACGCTCGCAGCCAGGTGAACCTTTTCGTTGGTCACTCTGTCCCTGCGGGAGAGGAAGAACTCAATGGCTATCGTACTGGTCCTCCCCCCCCTGGCCACAACAAATACCCCGATTTTTACCCGCAACCCCAGCTCTATTTCGAAGTGACTGCCGACAATGTCGATACACGCCTGTCTGAGCATTTCACCCTGCGCCAGTTCCTGTGCAAGCAGGAGTCGGATTATCCAAAATACGTCATTCTCAAGGAATCTCTACTGGTATTGCTGGAGGGGTTGGTGCAAGCGGTACAGCAGGCGGGATATCCAGTGGATACCTTTGGTGTAATCAGTGGCTATCGTACGCCTTATTACAACAAGCGTATTGGCAACGTACCCAATAGTCGTCATGTGTACGGGGATGCCATGGATTTTTTTGTGGATATGGACAAGGACGGCAATATGGATGATCTCAATGGCGATGGTCAAAATAACCGGGCCGATGTGGATTTGTTGTACCAGATAGTGGAGAGCTTCAAGCAGCAGCCCGGCAACAGGCTGTTGACCGGGGGCGTGGGGCGTTATTATAGGGCGTCACACCACGGTGGATTTGTACATATGGATGCCCGGGGCTTTCGCGCCCGTTGGTAACAGGAGCAGGTATGATGAAAACAGCGTTCAGTTTTTTGCAGATCGTGATACTGGTTTGTCTGGCCGGTACCAGTGTGGCGCAAACCGCCACCGAGATGAAAGATACCGAGAAGCAAGCAGAGCAAGCAGAGCAAGCAGAGCAAGCAGAGCAAGCAGAGCAAGCAGAGCAAGCAGAGCAAGCAGAGCAAGTACAGGCTCTGGTCGACAGTCTGGAACAGGGTATCCGGGGTTTGAATAGCCTTGTCGAGAAGGTCGATACTGTCGCCGAGAGGGATCGGGAACCGGTGCTTTTTCGCATTGATAAACGCAGTTTTCAGCTTTTGGTGGACCTGGATAAGTTGGCGCGAGAGACGGCGAAATTGCCTGCTGAAAAACCCCTGCGCATGGAGGTGGAGCAAAGATTGCGGGAAGACATGGCTCAGGTAGGTAACAGAGTGTCCGGCCGTGTGAATGAATTGGGCAAGCGCATCGCCACCTTTAGCAGCGAACTGGAGTCTCTCAGCGGGGAGCGGCGTGTTGGCATGGCTGCCTACGTGAATAGCCTTGAAAACCTGCGTCTCCAGTATTACCAGGCGACGGTCGACTTGATTGACGCGCGTAAAGCGCTGGGCATGCCGGTTGACCAGGCGATGCAAGCCTTGCAAGAGCAACTGTACTTGTATGCGGAGACCCTGGTGGGTCGGGTTGAGTTTCTCGGGACGGCGTTTAAGGAAGTTGAAGGCAGGCTGGAGGGTGACCCGCAAAATACCGAATTGACTGCCGTCGGCAAGTCCATGGCGAACAAGCATCAGCTGTATCTCCAGCAGCTCGAGGTAATAGCTGACCTGCTGGCCAGTTTAGAGCTGGACAACGCCACTTACAAAGCCGTGTTATTGCAACAGGGGCAGGGCTTTTCTGTTCGTGATCTCCAGGGTACGGTGGTGATGGATCTGGTGCGCGATGGCTGGGCGGCATTGCGCGAATCCCTGGTGGATCAGGCCCCGGATATGCTGTTTAACCTGCTGGTATTCATCCTGATAGTACTGGCGTTTCGGGTTCTGTCCCGCCTCACCCGGCGAGCGGTTGTCGCCGGCTGTGAACGCTCCGGTGTTGATATGTCGACCCTGCTCAAGGACATCCTGGCCTCGGTATCGAGCGGTACGGTGATGGTGATCGGGATACTGATGGCCTTGTCCCAGATAGGTATCTCCCTGGGTCCGATGCTGGCCGGCCTGGGCGTGGCGGGCTTCGTGGTGGGTTTTGCCCTGCAGGATACCCTGAGCAATTTCGCCGCCGGCGGCATGATTCTGATCTACCGCCCCTACGATGTGGACGATTCCGTCGAGGTGGCCGGTGCAACGGGCCTGGTCAAAAAAATGAACCTGGTGTCCACTACGATCGCCACCTTTGACAACCAGACCCTGGTGGTGCCCAACAGCAAAATATGGGGTGAAGTAATTAAGAACGTCACCGCCCAGAAGCTGCGCCGGGTGGATCTGGAATTCGGTATCGGCTATGGCGACGATATCGAAAAAGCCGAGCGGGTGCTGGAGGATATTGTCAGTAAGCATGACATGGTGCTCAAAAAGCCTGAGACCGTGATCAAGCTGCACACACTGGGTGACTCATCGGTCAACTTTGTGGTGCGCCCGTGGGTCAAGACCGATGACTACTGGGACGTGTACTGGGATATTACCCGTGAGGTTAAAATGCGCTTCGACCGGGAGGGCATTTCCTTTCCTTTCCCGCAGCGGGATGTGCACCTCTACAACGAGCAGGCCTAGTGGCGAGGTACTAGTAAGTCCAGCCTATGCCAGTGGTCAGGCCATAGTCGAATTGTTTGCTTTCAACACGTTCTCCTGCATAGATGGTCGTGGGAATGTGAACATAGAGGGCAATTCTAGTAGATTTTTGCCGCCTTCCCCGGATTGCTGTGTCGGTTCTCAGGTCCCGGAGACTCATGCTATGCTGCTGTAAACTCCGGAACTGGCGCACTCTGCCCCCATGGTTTCCCCTTCCAATCTGCTGAGCCTGGCGCTGCTTTATATCTGCATCCTGTTTGCCGTGGCCTGGTATGCGGATCGCTATTTCGTACGGTCAGGGCAAAGTGGCGACGACAACAGCCGCATTCTGGGCCTGCGAGCCCCCACGCTGAGGGGCATCATCTATGCGTTGTCACTGGCGGTCTATTGCAGCTCCTGGACCTTTTATGGCGCCGTGGGCAGTACCACTGAGTCGGCCTGGAGCCACGCACCGATTTACCTTGGCCCTATATTACTGTTCCTGTTTGGCTGGCCGCTGATCCGCCGTCTGCTGGCAGTGGGCGCCCATCACCGTATCACCTCTATTGCCGACTACATCGGTGCACGCTACGGCAAGCGCCAGCCACTGGCGGTATTGGTGACCCTGGTAGCCACCGCCGCGGTTCTGCCGTATATCGCACTGCAGTTCAAGGCGCTGGCCCAGGCCTGGATTATTGTCGGTGGGTCGGTGGAGGAGGTCGAGTCCATCGGCGGCGATACGGCCTTGTTGGTGGCTATCATTCTCGCGGTATTTACCATTTTGTTCGGTACACGCAGGCTGGATGGACGGGAGCGACACCAGGGTATGATGACCGCTATCGCGGTAGAGTCGGTCGTCAAGCTGGTGGCCTTCGTCGCGGTCGCGGTGCTGGCTCTATCTTACCTGGGCAAGGTGCCTGTGGCGGCGCCAGTGGTACAGGGCAGCGAGGCGCTGGGAGACTTTACACTGTCGGCGGATTTTCTGGCTCGCACCCTGATCAGCGCGCTGGCCATCCTGTGCCTGCCGCGCCAGTTTCACGTGATGGTGGTGGAGGCCCGGGAGGACACAGATACGCGTATTGCGCGCTGGGTTTTCCCACTGTACCTGACCTTGTTCATGTTTTTGGTAATACCGATCAGCATCGCGGGCGCCAATGTGTTCGCGACATCTGACAGTGTTACCCCGGATGTGTACGTGCAGCTTTTGCCTATCGCCATGGAGTCGAAGTGGGTTACCGTCGCCGCCTTTATTGGCGGTATATCCGCTGCCACCGGCATGGTTATCGTGGCCACTGTCAGTCTCGCCATCATGATTACCAATGAGGTTATCGCGCCCATTGTCATGCGCCTGAATGCCGAGTCGCCTGCGGCGGTACTGAAACTGGGTGACAGCCTGCGCCGCATTCGACAGTTCACTATCGCCGGTATTTTACTGGCCGCGTGGCTGGTCACGAAGCAGATTATGGGGATTCCCTGGCTGGCCCAGATCGGTTTTATTTCCTTTCTCGCCGCGGCGCAGCTGGCGCCGGCCCTGGTGGCGGGCCTGTACTGGCGTCGCGCACACGGGGTGGGGGTTATCGTCGGCCTGTTGCTGGGACTGGCGCTGTGGTTTTATTGCGCAGTGGTACCCGTCATCCTGTCCCCAGACCATGCACTGCTGCTCAATGGGCCGCTGGGAATAGACTGGCTGCGTCCGATGAATCTGCTGGGTATCGCCGGAGAGCACAGGCTGGCCTATGCGACTTGCTGGAGCCTGGGTGTCAACATACTGGCATTGGTGTTGTTATCCCGTGTGCTGCGGCCCTCCCGTGCCGATATCCGCCAGGCGCGCGTGTTTACCGGGCCACTGGATGTTGAGTTTGCCTCCAGGGACCAGGATTACCAGCTCAGCCTGATTCGCGTCAGTCAATTACAGGCCTTGTTGCCACCCTTTATGGAGCAGGGGGAATTGCGGCAGATGTGGCGGCAGTTTGAAGATACCTATCAACAGCGCCTGTTGCCCGGCGACAGGACGCCAAACTTTGTGGTCAACCAGGTGGAGTCGGTATTGGCCAGGATTATTGGTACCACCTCGGCGCACAAGGCCATGGAGCAGTTGGAAAGCAGCCAGCAGCTGGCCTATAGCGATCTGGCGGGCATGGTCAGCGATGCCAGCAAACTGCATACCTTCAATCGTGAATTGCTGCAGACCACGGTGGAGAGCCTGCTGCAGGGTGTGTCGGTGGTGGATAAGGAACTCAGGCTGGTCGCCTGGAACTCGCGTTACGAGGAAATGTTTCACTACCCGGAGCGTTTCCTGTATGTGGGTTGCCCGATTGAGCGATTGTACCGCTTCAATGCCGACAGGGGCGTGTTGGGCAGCAGTGGCGGGTCGCTGGAGGAAGAGATCGACAAACGCCTGGCCTGGCTGAAAGAAGGCAACTCGCACCGCCTGGAGCGAACACTGCCGGATGGCACGGTAATTGAAATACACGGCACTCCTATGCCGCACGGTGGTTTCGTTACCACCTATATCGACATTACCGATTACCGCGACATGGTAACGCAGCTGGAAGAAGCCAAGATGGAGCTGGAAGCCAGGGTGGCTTCGGGTTCACAGACACTGAGTGAAACCAATGCCAGGCTGCGTCGGGAAAACAGGTTGCGCGCCCAGGTGGAGTCCAGGTTGCGCGACGCGCATCAGAGCAAGACGCGCTTCATGTCCGCCACCAGTCACGACCTGTTACAGCCCATTAATGCCGCGCGCCTGTTTACGGCGGCACTGAAGCCGCAACTGGGCGATGACGTAGAGGACACGACCCTGCGCGTGGTGGACCAGATAGACAGTTCCCTGCAGCGGGCGGAACAGTTAATCGAGGAATTGCGCGAGATAGCCCGCCTTGATTCCGGCAAGCAGATGCCCCGGCGCAAGCACTTTTCTGTCGCGCAACTGTTTGACGCTTTGTCGCAAGAGTTTCAGCCGTCGGCGGATATTAAGGCGCTGGAGTTACACGTTATCCCCAGCTCCTTGTGGTTGTACTCAGATCAGTCCCTGGTTTACCGCATCCTGCAAAACCTGATCGGCAATGCAATCAAGTATACGGCGCAGGGCAGGGTAGTGTTGGGTCTGCGGCGCCGGCCGGATGGGGCTGAAATTCAGGTCTGGGACACAGGCCCCGGTATCGCCGAGCAGGACCAGGTAAGAATATTCCAGGAGTTTGAGCGCTTGCAGCGTCAGTCTACTCACGGCGAGGAAGGTCTCGGTCTGGGTCTGGCCATCGTGCAGCGCTACGCTGATCTACTGGGGCATCGCCTGCAACTGCGCTCCAGAGCGGGTGGTGGGACCCTGTTCTCCGTGACGGTGACCTACGGCCAGGTTCAGGTCGCACCGCGAGGATCGGAAGAGGATACCATCGGACGCGATCTGGAGGGTGTGCAGGTACTGTGCCTGGACAATGACCCGCTGATACTCGAAGGCATGGAGCAACTTCTGCTGACCATGGGGGTGAAAGTGGCAACTGCCGGTAACCGGGAGCAGCTGTTGGCGCACATGGCCGGTGGCGGGCGCCCCGATATCATCCTGGCGGATTATCACCTGGACGACGGTGACACGGGATTGAATGTGGTACTGGCGGCCGGGAAGCTCAATTCGACGGATACGCCCTGTATCATCATCAGCGCCGATGACAGCGACGTCATTCGCGACCGGGCCAAGGCCGTGGGCTATCGCTTTCTGCCCAAGCCGGTTAACGCTGCGCGATTGCGGGCACTTATTCTGGCTTTGATGCGCTAGGCCGGAGGAGTGGCCAGTTCAGCGGGCAACTCTACCGATAAACTACTCAGGGCCAGCACTGCCTGTGTTCTGGAATGTACTCCCAGTTTGCGGAATATCTCCGTCATATGCGCTTTGATGGTCGCTTCCTTCACGTCCAGCTCATAGGCGATCTGCTTGTTGAGCAGGCCCTCCACCAGCATGGAGACCACCCGAAATTGCTGTGGAGTGAGGGTGGACAGGGCGTCAGCCACGTCCAGGGAGTGCAGGCTGGCGCCTCTGCCGGTCGCATTCAGGCCCGGGTGCAAACCCCGTTCTCCCGCCATGACCCGCTCTATGCAGGACGCTATCTCGGATACTTCGGCTGATTTTGACAGGAAACCGGCGGCGCCGTGGTCTATGGCGCGGCGCACCGTATCCGGATGAACATTGGCGGAGATCATGATGGCGGGGGTTTTCGCGCAATGACCAATAAACCAGGACAGGGCGGAGAAGCCCAGTGCGCCCGGCATGTGCAGGTCCAGTAACAGCAGGTCTACCCCCTTGTGCTGTTCCACCTGCTGTTGCAGCTCGGCTACATTGGCGGCCTGGTACAGGCTGGCCTGTGGATACAACTGGGCTATGACCTGTTGCAGGGCAGCGCGAAACAGCGGGTGATCATCCGCAATCAATATTGATAGTTCACCATGATTCACTGGCGATATCCTTTGTTGTTATTCAATCATTGTCGCGGTAGTGGCGTGTCTGTGTAAAGGGGAAAAACAGGCCTGCGAGACTAGACCTTAGTCGAAAGTACCCACTTTCTTTGACTAAGGTCTAATGGGAGGCGGGGGTTGTTAGCGTTAATACTGTACCTGCTGGAACAACAATACCGAGGTAGGGAGCTTACATTATGAATAAAATGAAACCGTTAGTAGTCGCACTGGTCGCCGTTGGGGCGATTGGCGCCAGTAATCTGGCCGTGGCCGGAGCTGGCGGCGCAGTCGACGACCGCATCGCGGATCTGGAGCGCCAGATACAGGAACTGAAAGCCATGGTAACCGCCAACCAGACGGGTATTTCCACTAACCAGGCAACGATTACCACCAACCAGACCAGTATTGTCACCAACCAGACCGATATCGACGAAGCCAGGCCCATGGCCAAGGGCACCAAGTTCACCTATGGTGGCTATATCCAGCTGGATCTCAGTGCATCGGATTACAGTGATGGCAAGCCAGGCAACAACCTGATCGAAGATTTTCTGGTGCCATCCCTGATACCGGTGGAGCCTGCCAGTGGCAAGTCCGATTCCTATACCACCACCAACCTGTACGCCAAAACCTCGCGGTTTTATTTCACTACCAAGACTAATACCGACGCCGGTGCCATTTCTACCCGGATCGAGTTGGATTTCTTGTTGGGCAATTCGGGTGACGAGCGCATTTCCAATTCCTGGAACTCCCGCCTGCGCCACGCCTTTGTGAAGTGGGACTATGCCGAGGGCAGCTCGCTGCTGGCGGGCCAGAGCTGGTCCACTTTCTTCAACGTGGGCGCATTGCCTGATGTGCTGGACTTCGTAGGCCCCGTTGGCACGCTGTTCAATCGCCAGCCCCAGATTCGCTGGACCATGGGCGGCCTGCAGCTGGCGGTGGAAAGCCCGGCTACTCGTTTAAACAGGAATATAAAAGTAGATGAGAACGATGATGGCGTGTTGGAGGACAAACTGGATACCTCATTCGACAATTTCCACGAGGGGATTCCCGATCTCGTGGCGCGCTATAACGGCAAGGCTGGTGATTTGAGCTGGTCCGCCGCCGCTATCGTGCGGGAACTGAGCTATGAAAATCGGCCCACCAGCAGTGTCGAGGGCGACAGCGATGATCAGTTTGGCTACGGCTTGAGCCTCGCGGGCAAATGGATGCTGGGCCAGGACGACTTGCGCTTTATGGTCAACTACGGCGATGCTCTGGGTCGTTACCTGGGCCTGAACTCCTACAACGACGGTTACATCGATTTTAACGGTGATATCGAGACCATCGACCAGTGGGGCGCCTTCATCGCCTATCGTCATTTCTGGAGTCCGAAATGGCGCAGCACCTTCTCCGTCTCGGCTTCCGGTGCGGATAACCCCGACACCGACGACTTTCTTCACGCTAATTCCCTGGCCAAGGAATACCAATCCGCCCACATTAACCTGAATTACCTGCCGGCTCCCAAGCTGTCTCTCGGTGGTGAACTAATCTTCGCCACCAAGGAACTGGAAGACGGGCGTGACGGTGATATGAGTCGTGTGCAATTCGCAGTGAAATACGCGTTCTGAGGTCGATGTAGACCAAAGTCCAAGAGCCAGTTGCAATCGCCCGGAGTATATTCTGGATGGTTGCAACCATAACAACACCTCAGGAGGTGTGACATGTCACAAATGACAGAACAACAGGCGAAAGAGTATTGGCGCCGCAATTTATCCCTGATGGCCAGGTTACTGGTGGTCTGGTTCATCGTCAGTTACGGCTGCGGCATTATGCTGGTGGATGTACTTAACCAGATTCAATTCGGTGGCTACAAACTGGGTTTTTGGTTTGCCCAGCAAGGTTCCATCTACGTGTTCGTAGTACTGACTTTTTACTACGCTAAAAAAATGGGTGAGTTGGACCGTGAGTTCAACGTAGACGAAGAGTAGGGAGCATCGTTATGGATCTGAAAACACTAACGTATATCGTAGTGGGCGCGACCTTCGCCCTCTACCTTGGCATAGCCTTCTGGGCCCGAGCGGGTTCCACCAAGGATTTTTACGTCGCCGGCGGCGGCATTCACCCGATACAGAACGGTATGGCGACTGCGGCCGACTGGATGTCCGCGGCATCGTTTATCTCCATGGCGGGCCTGATCGCCTTCATGGGCTACGGCGGTTCCGTGTTCCTGATGGGCTGGACCGGTGGCTACGTGCTGCTGGCGATGCTGCTGGCGCCTTACCTGCGCAAATACGGTAAGTTCACCGTACCGGAGTTTATCGGCGATCGTTTCTACTCCAAGACCGCCCGGGCGGTGGCGGTGGTCTGCTTGATTATTTGCTCTGTTACTTACGTAATCGGCCAGATGAAAGGCGTGGGTGTGGCATTCTCCCGCTTCCTGGAAGTGGATTATGATACCGGCCTGTACGTGGGTATGACCATCGTGTTCTTCTACGCCGTACTCGGTGGCATGAAGGGCATCACCTACACCCAGATCGCCCAGTACTGCGTATTGATCCTGGCCTATACCATCCCGGCGATTTTCATCAGCCTGCAACTGACCGGTAACCCGATACCCCAACTGGGTCTGGGTAGCACCATGCTTGGCACGGATGTTTATCTGCTGGATAGACTTGACCAGGTGGTGATGGACCTTGGTTTCAACCAGTACACGACAGACGTGCGCTTGAGCGGCCTCAATATGTTCGCCTACACCATGTCCCTGATGATCGGTACCGCGGGCCTGCCCCACGTGATCATTCGCTTCTTCACCGTACCCAAGGTGAAGGACGCGCGCTCTTCAGCGGGTTGGGCCCTGGTGTTTATCGCAATCCTGTACACCACAGCACCTGCGGTGGCGGCAATGGCGCGCCTCAACCTAATTCAGACCCTGGAGCCTGCGCCCGGTCAATACATGGTGATTGACGAGCGTCCCCAGTGGTTCAGGAACTGGGAGAAGACGGGTCTGCTGGGCTTTGAGGACAAGAACGGCGACGGCAGGATTCAGTACAGTGCGGACCCTGAGGTCAACGAAATGACCACGATCGACCGCGATATCATGGTACTGGCCAACCCGGAAATCGCCAAGCTGCCCAACTGGGTAATCGCGCTGGTGGCGGCTGGTGGCCTGGCTGCTGCACTGTCAACCGCGGCGGGTTTGTTGTTGGCGATTGCCTCGGCGATATCCCACGACCTGCTCAAGGGTATGATAATGCCCAATATCACGGAGAAGACGGAGCTGATGGCGAGTCGTATTGCCATGGCGTTTGCCATCGCGGGGGCGGGCTATCTCGGGCTTAATCCGCCGGGGTTCGCGGCGGGGACGGTGGCCCTGGCCTTTGGCCTGGCGGCTTCATCGATCTTCCCGGCGCTGATGATGGGTATCTTCTCCAAGGGTATTACCAGGGAAGGCGCCATCGCGGGCATGATCGCCGGCATCAGCGTTACCCTGTTCTACGTGTTCCAGCACAAGGGCATCATGTTTATCCCGGGTACGGCGTTCCTGGGTGACATGCGCCCGAACTGGTTCCTTGGTATCGAACCCAATGCCTTCGGCGTGGTGGGTGCGATAGTGAACTTTGCGGTAGCGTTTATGGTGTCCAAAGTGACAGCGGCGCCCCCCCCCAGGAAGTTCAGGAGTTGGTGGAGCATATCCGTATCCCGGCAGGCGCTACCACGGCGTATGACCACTAAAACCTTTGGTCCATGTTTGGGAGGCATCGCTTGCGATGTCTCCCTTTTTTCGTTGTTGCAGGATGAGGCTGTGTCGCGATGACTTCCGATGATCTGATATGCTACCGGTCGCGGTCGGAGACCGCTGCTACAATACCGCCTGCTGTAGCAGCGGCCTACGGCCGCGACGAATTAACTACACACCTATCCAACTCTACGGCCCAAAAAATATGTTCACTAACAAACACGTAATCATCGCCATGATCGTCGGTCCCATCCTGGCGATACTCGCCTGGTACGCGGTGGGTAATCTAATCGGCGAAAAACCTCAGCCAGCCGAGCCGGGCAACTCCTATCCGCTGGTTGAAAAAAGTAACTGCCGCTACGAAAGCGGCGTCTGCGATCTGGAGAACGAAGATTTCAAACTCACTCTGGTCTATCAGGATGGATTATCCGGTCCGCAGCTGATGCTGCGATCTTCCCACCCGCTGGAAGGTGTCGTGCTGGGGGTGGGACTGCCCGATGCTGAAGAGGCGCCCACTACAATGAGGGCATCAGATGGTCAGGGTCTTGAATGGCGACTGGCCATCGCTGCCGCGCCCACTCCGGATGAGCGCATTCGCCTGGTGGTCATGGCCGGGGGCAGTTCCTATTTCGCAGATGCCAGCACCTTGTTTTTGCAGCCCAGGGAGGAGCAATTACAGCGATGAGTAGCGAGCCCCCCAGGCACAATCAGGGCGCAGCTCCGCCAGTCGCGCCCTGGCCGGCCACGCCTCCGCCTGCCGCTGCGCAACTATCGGTACCCGAATTGGTACCAATAGCCGAGTTCCTGGAGCAGTCCCTACCGTTCAATGAACTGCCGAGGTCTGACCTGTACCACACCGTTGGCAAAATCGTCGTGCAATACCACTGTCGCGGTGATGTATTCAATCGGGAAACCAGTGAAAAAGGACTGCGCGTGGTGCGCAGCGGCGCGGTGGAAATACGCGATAGCGACAACAAGTTGCTGGACCGGTTGGGGGAGGGTGAAAGCTTTCACATCGCCGGCCTGAACGCGGAGCGGGGCGAGGTCCAGGCCACAGTTATTGAAGACACGCTGTTATACCTGTTACCCGATGTGGCCTATAAGAATCTGCGCGAGCACAATCGCCAGTTTGATCGTTATTTCAGCGGCCAGCGCAGCCGCCGCCTGCGTCGGGCCGCGCGCTATCAGCCGGAACCCAATACCATGATGCAGGAGGTGCGCACTGTGATGAGCACCAATCTGCTGACTGTGACTCCGCAACACTCCATACAACAGACCGCGCAAGTGATGGCGCAGCGGCGGGTATCGTCCGCTTTTATCGTCGATGGCGGGCAACTGGCGGGCATTGTGACGGATCGCGACCTGCGGGTCAGGTGTGTGGCCAAAGCCCTGTCTCCCGACACTGCCATCAGCGAAATCATGACGCCAGACCCGGAGACAATCGAGGTTTCCGACACCTTGTTTGCAACCACGCTGTTGATGACCCAGCGAGCCTACCACCACCTGCCAGTGATGCACCATGGTGAACTAAAAGGCATCGTAACCACATCCGATCTTATTCTTGCCAGGCAAGACGATCCGGTGTACCTGGTGCAGCATATTTCCCGTCAGCACGATGTCCAGGGTATTAAAGAACTGGTATCCGGTATGCCCAACCTGATGGTGCAGTGGGTGAACTCGGGAATGCGAGCGCAACAGGTCAGCCAGATTCTCACCGCTATAAGCGATGCAATCACGGTGCGCCTGATCCAACTTGCCGAGGAAAAACTGGGGCCGGCCCCCGTGCCCTGGTGTTGGGCCGGTTTTGGTTCACAGGCGCGCGGTGAGCAATTACTGGGTGCCGACCAGGATAACGGCATCATCATTGCCAATGAGGTACAGCCAGAGCAACTGCCCTGGTATGAGGAACTCGCGACGTTTGTTTGTGACGGCTTGAATGAGTGTGGCTACGTATACTGTCCCGGGGACATCATGGCAACCACCGATCAGTGGCGGCAATCCCTTGAGGTATGGCAGCAGACGGTGCGGCGCTGGGCCAGGACGCCGACCCCCGATGCCGTGATGCGGGTGAGCATATTTTTTGACCTGCGCTCTATTTACGGTAAGTCGAGCCTGTGCGACAAGCTGCAGAAAACCATGTTGAAGCAGGCCTCAAAAAATTCAATTTTTCTGGCGGCACTGGCCGCCAACGCTCTGGATATCAAACCGCCCCTGGGTATATTCCGCCGTTTTGTGGTGGATAGGGACGGTGAGCACCGCGACTCTCTGGATCTCAAAAAACGCGGTGTGCTGCCGGTGACCGAAATCGTACGCCTGCATGCCCTGGCGCACAAAGTGCGTGCAGTGAATACCAATGACCGGCTCAAAGCCCTGGCCGAAAACAAGCACATGACCATCGTCGACAGCCGCAACCTGATCGACGCCCTGCATTTTATTCAGCACCAGCGCATCAAGCACCAGTGCGGGCAGATCCTGCGCGGCGAGAAAGTAACGAATTTCCTCAATCCCAGAGACCTGCCAAAGATGGCGAAGGAGCAATTGCGCGATGCATTTACCATTATCGACGATGCACAATCCGCAGTCAGACAGACATACCGAGCGGGCATGGGCTGATGTGGAAGCTGCGACTGCGGCGACTGCTCTACGCCAGGCGTGTAGCGGGAACAGTGCTGCAAACATGTTGGCGCAGGCCCTTGCCATCCACTGGCAGCGACTGGCGCCAGGTGTCATTTCTGGTGGTAGACGCAGAAATGTCGTCGCTGGATGTCAATAAGGGAGAGTTACTCAGCGTAGGCTGGGTCTGTGTGGATGGTGGTTCGATCGCGCTGGACAGCGCTCGCCATTATTTGATCAAGCCAGAAAATTCTGTAGGACAGAGTGCCACCATACACAGTATTCGTGATTGCGAACTGACAGAGGCCGATACCCGCGCCGAAGTATTGGCCAGATTCCTGGAGGCGGCCGAGGGTAAGGTGCTGGTGTTCCATAACGCTTCCCTGGACCTGGCTTATCTAAACGGGGTGAGCCGCCGGGAATTCGACGCCCCGATATTAATGCCTGCTGTAGACACCCTGCTACAGGAACAGGCCCTGTTACAGCGCAAAGATCTGCCTATAAAGCCCGGCGACCTGCGCCTGCAGGCCTGTCGCGACCGTTACAATCTGCCCCCGTACCCGGCCCACAACGCTCTGCTGGATGCACTGGCCACCGCTGAACTTTTGGTGGCCATGGTAAAGCACCGCAGCGGAGGGCGAGACTTTCCGCTGCGGCAACTTCTCTGAGCGACTCAACTGTAGCCTTTGTCGCCGTACCAGGTGGCGAATTCCTCAAATCCCGGCACTTCAGTGGCGTTGATCTCAGGATCAATCGGTATTTGCACCACCGCGGGCCTGCCGCTAGCCAGCGCACGCTGCACCGCCGGAACAATATCCTCTCGTCGTTCCACGAACTCACCGTAGGCGCCATAGCCTTCGGCTATCTTGTCAAAGCGTACTTGATCTCCCCAACGTGCCTCCGTGTAGGGCGCTTCATTGCCAAATGCATGGTTATAGACCTTGACCTCAAGGCCCCAGGCATAGTCGCAACCGACAATAAACACGATGGGCAGGTTTTTGCGTACCGCTGTTTCCAATTCGGAAATATGGAACTGGAAAGCCAAGTCGCCACTGATCACCACCACTCTGCGGCTGTCTCCCACCGCCAGTTGGGCACCGATGGCGAGCGGAATACCCATGTCGAGATGGCCGAAATTCTGGCACCAATGCATGTCGGATGACCGCGTGGTGTTGTAGGCCATATGCCAGAGGCAGACTGCGCCACCGTCCCGGATAATGACCGGGTCCTGGGGCAGTGCACGGGATATTTCGATTGCCATATGCGCCGGGTGAATGAGCGGGCCGGCAGGCGAGGCCTCCGCTGTATGGGCGGTCTCCTTGACTGTGGCATCCAGTATGTCTGAATAATCCTGGGCGATAGCGTGATTTGCCGCCGTTGTCGCGTAGGGAGCCGTCACATCGAGAATATCGAGCAACCTGGAAGAGGCGCCCGGCGTCATAATCAATAGTGATAGTAGCTGCTGTGGTTCCGGATCTGGATAGGCAGAGAGGACAACTCTGTTTTATTTTCGGACAATGATGTAGTGGACGACCATGAGTTTTTTGACCGGGTGAGTACTTTCTTTGCGACGCGTTGTAGACCTTGTCCGGAGATCATACTGACCTGTCCGGATTACACCTTCCATCCTGTTACCCGTCAATATAGCCTTCGCTTTATGACAAATTAACCCTGCTGCTAAATACAATTTGGAGGAGACGATGAATAAAACACTCATGGCCCTGAGGGGCGTTAGTACCCTGTTTATGATGACACTTGTCAGCTTAATGCCAGTTAATTCGCGGGCTGCTGCTGAGTCGTCCAGTGATTGGCGTGAAGACTATGCCTATAGTATGGGAGTGGCGGCCATGCACTATGCCTATCCCTATCTACGGATGGCCGAAGTGCGCCATCGTTGGACAATGACTGACGTGGAGCATCCTGAGGTGCAGCCCAATCATGCATTGAATACCTTCTGGCATGCTACTCGCCTGACTGATGCGACCTGGAAAGAAGGCGGCGCACCCAATAATGATACCCTTTATTCTGGCGCGTGGTTGAAGGTAGATAAGGAGCCCATGATCCTCTCCCTACCCCCCATCAACCGCTATTACACCTTTGAAATGTCGGGGTTTAATTCGGACAATTTCGCCTATGTCAGTGAACTGCAGCACGGTCGCAAAGGTGGTCATTATGCGCTATTGCCGCAGGGCTGGGAGGGTGATCTACCCGCAGGTGTAGAAGCTCTGACGGAAGTACCTTCGCCCTGGGTGATGATTGTCGGCCGAACTTATGTCGCAGACGAAAGTGATCTACCTGTCGTGAGAAAATTGCAGGAGCAGTATAGGTGGACTCCGTTGAGTCAGTGGGGTCAGGCCCGTGTAAAGCCGTCGCAGCCAGAGGTGTTCACACCGTACTCGCCAAAGGATGATCCTATGGCGGTCTGGAAAACCATTAACCGGGCCATGACAGAAAATCCACCAATAGGCGCCGAGAAGCAAATGACAGCCTTTTTCCGGGAAGTGAATATTGGTCAGGGACTGGATGTAGCAACACTGGATGAGGCTTCGAAGCGTGGTCTGGCGAGGGCCGCGAAAGAGGGTCTTGAGCAGATCCGCAGGGCGCAAATGGCGGGTGCCGGTAGCAGTTTGCTAAAAAGCAATGGTTGGATCTACAGTACGCAATTGGGACACGCTGGGGTAGAGGGTGATTTTTTACTCCGCACCTTACATCAGTCCTATGCAGGAATTGTCGCAAACGATGCCGTCGAAGCGATTTACTACGGCGGTTTCACAGGAGGCGACGGACAGCCGCTCAATGGCGCTAAACACTATCGAATTTATATGCCTGAAGGAACTGAGCCGGATGTCGGTGCGTTCTGGTCAATCTCCCTGTATGGTCCCGACAACAACTTTGTGGCGAACGAGATCAACCGTTACTCAATAGGCGATCGCACCCCGAATCTGGCGCGCGATGAGGACGGTGGCCTGACCATTGTCCTGCAGACTGAACGCCCCACAGATCCCGGCGTGAACTGGTTGCCCGCCCCCGAAGGTGCTTTCTGGTTGGTACTGCGCGCATATCAGCCAGGTCCGAGTCTACTGGAGGGCAGCTGGCAGCCGCCCTCTGTTACCGTAGAGCAATAAACCGGATTCGGGATTGAGGATACCATGAGAGGGGCAGGTGCTGCCCCGTTGCGATAACTACCGCTTGTTGGCGGTTCGGAATTCCGTTGGTGATATCTTCAGCCAGCGCCGGAAGGCCTGGGAAAAATTCTGAGCATCGGTAAAGCCGCACTGGTCAGCAATTTGCTGGATGGTCATGGTGGTGTTCAGCAGGAAATCCTCTGCCACGCGCCGCCGCTCCTCGTCCAGCAGATCCTGGTAGCGTACATACTGCTGTCCCAGTTTGCGGCGCAAGGTACGTGAAGACATGGCCAGGCCTTCGGCGACGCGCTCCAGGCTGGGGAACTCCCCCGGTTTGCGTCGCAGCGCCATCTTCACGTCATGTACGATATCCCCTCCTGATGACAGCTTTTCATGCAGGCTGCTGCGTAGAGCCCCCAATACATCGCCGGCCTGGGGATCATAGGTCTCGATGTTCTTGTCGTAGTACTCAAGAGGGTAGTGAATTTCAGTGCTTTCCTGAGAAAATCGCAGGGGGCAGCGAAAGACCTGCTTGTATTGGTCGATATTTGTGGGTGTCCGATAGCCCAGCAGGACGCGTACAGGTTTCACTACCGACCCCATCAGCTCCTCTGTGTGTGCCTGCAGTGTAGCCAGGCTCCGTTCGAGCAGGAAAATGCGAAGTTTCTCGTCCGGTTCGTTGGAGCGAGCCGTGTGGATAAGAAGGCTTCCGGATTTCTCGTATTCCCAGTCAACCAACAGGTTGTAGTTATTTCTGGTTTCCCAGGTCTTACGCAGGGCCTCACCCACTGTACGCTCAGTCATTGACACCATGCCGTGGGGTCCCATATCAGACAGGGCTGTTAGCCAGCCAATCTCCAGACCAATACCGTCCTGGCCAGCCATGCCGACAAGGTTTAGATAGTACATCCTGGCCTGTGCTTCGCTAATCAGATGATAAGGCTGCGCCAGGTCAGCTTCAGACAGTTCTGTGTTGGCGAGCAAAGCCTCCGGGGCGAAGCCCCGCGCCTTCATAAAAGAATGCGCCTTGCGCAGAGTGATGGCGTATACCCGCCGGGTCGGATGGGTCATGGATATTGCCGTTGGATGAACCTGTCTCCATTTGCTTTGTGCCGCATTGTACACCTTGTCCGCAGATCATTCAGGTCTGTCCGGATCACATCTTCTGACTGTATGCCATTCAATATAGGCTTAATCCCGTGAAGCATGAGGTGTGAGGACGGAAAGAGGTCAGTGCGCCGTGGGATTTGTCTACAAATCTAATCCATAGAGGGGAGGTGTTCAATGAGTGCAAGTCAAAACCTGATAGAGATGCTTGGTTCCCGAACCGGCCTGGAGGCCGGGCTGAGCGAAGAAATCACTCTAATCGCCGATATGGTGCATAAGTTCGCAGCTGAAGTATTGCGACCTATAGGACAACAACTGGATAGAATGTCCCCCGAAGAAGTGATCTCCGCTGATTCACCCTTATGGGACGTCTACCGCGGCTTTGGCGAGTTGGGCATTAGTGCGGCAGCAATGGTCGAAATGGATCCTACAGAGGCCGCTATCCTTTCCTCGGTGCTGTTCGAGGAGTTGGCCTGGGGCGATGCCGGTCTGGCTGTTTCTTTGGGTGTGTCCATGACGCCATTGCGTATGGCGTATTTTTTCGACAACAAATTTTTGATTGAAAACATTCCGCCGACAGCCATTGGCTGCTGGGCCATTACAGAACCGGATCACGGCAGTGATATGGCCGATTTTGATCACTCCGCCAGCTTGCCGGGCGGTGATTACGGACGCCCCAATTGTATCGCGGCCATTGATGGAGACACGGTCACCATCAATGGGCAGAAGGCGGCCTGGGTGTCCAACGGCACTATCGCGGAATATGCCGCCTTGTTTTGCGCCTGCGATCGCGGCAATGGCCCGGAGCAGGTAGCCCTGGTTGTTCCTCTGCACCTGGAGGGTGTAAGCCGCGGCAAACCCCTGGATAAATTAGGCCAGCGGGCGCTGCCTCAGGGTGAAATATTTTTTGATAATGTCACCCTGTCCACCGATTGGCTTCTGGCCCCACCGGAAATGTATACTACCGTGGCCGGCGTGGCGCTAACAGATGCCAACACCGGTATGGGTATGATGTTTACCGGCCTTGCCCGAGCGGCGTTTGAACTGGCCCTGGATTACGCCCATGAGCGCAAGCAGGGGGGTGGATATCTCGTTCAACACCCGGGTGTTCGTGCCCGTCTGCTGGATATGTACCGTCAAGTTGAAGCATCGCGAGCCCTGGCACGTCGTGTGGCGATATTCAACACTACAGAAAATCCAATAGCTCTGTTGGGAGCAATCTCTGCAAAAATAACTACTACGCAAGCCGCTTTTGATGTCGCCAGCGATGCCTTGCAAATGTTTGGAGGAAATGGCTTGACTACCGAATATCCAGTAGAAAAACTGTTGCGTGATGCGCGGGCATCGCTGATAGAAGATGGGTGTAATGAAGTGCTGGCGATCAAGGGTGGTTCAATGTTGGTGCAAAAGCTATGAAGACACTGGACTTGAGCATCTTTGCGAATCAGATCGCTGCGAAAGCACAGGCACAAGCGGACGATACACCCGTTCTGACCTTTGTCGATGAAAGTACCGATACAGTTGTTACTCGCACCTATAAGGAGCTTTATCGCAATGCAAACGCCCTAGCGAGCTTTTTAATTGATCCGCGCACCAGGGGGGACAAATTGAACTTCATACTCAATGATTCTGCCTGCCGCGGTATTTTGTGCTCCGATTACAACGTATCGGAAGTTGCGACCATTGCGGATCACACAGACCTTGAGTGGTCGTTGCTGGTAAACGCAGAGCATATTGATAGTGATAACCTGCCTGCGGCGACAAATATTGCCCCAGTACTGTCAAGAGAATGCGAGCTGATGGAGGTGCGTGTCGATTCACCAAAGGATACCTTACAAATTCTCTATACTTCGGGCACCACGGGCGATCCGAAAGGTATTGTAAAACCCTAACGATCAATTTTCTATTGGCGCCTCAATGGCGCAGTTATTCGGTCTTAATGGCAGTGATGTTTTGTACACTGGGTTGTCACTGACCCATGGCAATGCCCAGGGCTTGACCCTGGCGATCTCCTTGCTTGCGGAGATTCCGTCGGTTTACAGTCTAAAATTCACCAAGTCTGGTCTGTGGACAACAGTTCGCCGATTTGGCTGTACGGTATTCAACTTGCTGGGCGGAATGACGGCGGCCATCTATGCTGAGCCCCGCCTCGATAACGATGCGGACAATCCAGTGAGGCTGGTCATCAGTGCGGGTATGCCTGCCGCGATATGGAAAGATTTTTACTGGATATGTTTTCGGTAGACGCCGATAACGTATTTAGCCAATCCACCACCAGCACGAGTACATCATAATGTTATCACCATTTCACAATAAGGTAGCGGTAATAACCGGAGCGGGTAGCGGCATGGGGCGCGAATTGGCACGCCAACTCGCTGGCGCAGGCTGTCATCTGGCACTGTCCGACATCAATATGAGCGGGTTAAAAGAGACACTGAAGCTGCTGCCAAACAAAAGACCGTTAACGATTACCAGCCATTGTCTGGATGTCGCCGATCGAGAGGCCGTTACAGCTTATGCTGACCAGGTGATTGCAGATCACAAGAAGGTCGACCTGTTATTCAACAACGCCGGCATAGCTGGGAAGATGCTGGAAATGGCTGATTATGATTACAGTGACTACGAAACAATACTCAATGTCAATCTGTGGGGAGTGATTCACTGTACGCATGCCTTCCTACCTCATTTATTGGCCAATCCAGGTTCTCATCTGGTTAATATATCCAGTGTTTTTGGGTTGATCGCCCCACCGAATAGTGGGGCCTATGTGATCAGTAAGTTCGCTGTCAGAGGGTATACGGAAGCCCTGCGCACCGAACTGCAATCTCGAAATATCCACGTTAGCTGCGTTCATCCGGGGATGATTGCTACCAATATCGTCGCATCTGCCGGCGGGACAGACGAAGTGGTAAAGAAGTTCGCTGACAGCGGTCTTTCTGCTGAAAAAGCGGTTCGAAAAATTCTTAAGGGCGTTGCTGGGAAAAAGGCGCGAATCCTTGTCGCCGGTCACACCTATTTTATCGATTGGCTACAACGACTATTTCCTGCGGGATACCGTCGGATAATGATGCCGTTGCTTGGTGTTAATGGCAACAATGATCTGGAGGTTGAATCATGAGTACAATTTATATCGCCGGCATCGCGATGACCGTTTTTGGCCGACATACCGAGCGTTCACTTGACGATCTCGCACGCGAAGCACTGAATGGCGCTGTAAAGGACGCCAATTGCTCAATTTCTGATATTGGCGTGGCCTATTATGCCGGAACGACCAATGGACCGCTGCAAGGTCAGCTTACCATTCCCGGTCAGGTCGTGTTTAGCAAGATAGGCATTGAGGGCATACCGGTCTTCAATATCGAAAATGCCTGCGCCTCAGGCAGTTCTGCCTTTAATCTCGCGGTGCAAAGTCTTAAGAGGCGAGTTTACGATAGGCGGGCGCATACCGATCAATCCATCAGGTGGGCTGGAATCCAAAGGTCATCCCCTGGGCGCGACCGGCATTGGCCAGCTTTATGAGTTGGTAACGCAGTTGCGTGGCGAAGTCGGTGGGCGCCAGGTGGATGGGGCGTGCCATGCTATTCAGGAAAATGGTGGCGGCCTGCAGGGTGTCGAGGAAGCGGCAGTGGCAATACATATTTTAACCAAGTAACAAGAAACGGAGAGACTTTATGAGCGATAATTACCCAGTTGTAGTCTACGGTGCCAGCGGTTATACCGGGCGTCTGGTGATCGAATTTTTACGGGAATACAGCATTCCTTTTGTGGCGGTAGGGCGAAATCGATCACGCCTTGAAGAAGCACTCAAAACCATTCCTGGTATTGAGAATGCGGATTACCAGATTGTGGAAGTTGAGCATACGGTAGAGGCGTTAACCGCTCTATTGCAAGATAAAAAAGTGGTTTGTAACACTGTAGGACCTTTTTCCCGCTTTGGTGAAACTGTTATCGAGGCCGCCTTAGCCGCTAATTGCCATTATCTCGATACCACAGGCGAGCAAAGTTTCATGCTCGAAATGCAGGAAAAGTATCACGATGCCTACAAAAAAGCCGGGCTGGTTTGTTCGCCGGCGACTGCCTATATGTTTACTGTCAGTGATATCGCGGCACGAGTGTGCCTGGAAACCGCTGGGGTAGACAGCCTGGACATTCGTATGTCAACGGCGGGAACACCAACGGTCGCTTCCACGCAATCCGTGGTTGATATGTGCAGGAACAAGTCCTACTACCTTCAGGATCACCAATTGGTTGAATATAAAGAGGCCTTTGAGTATAAGCAGATTGCATTACCGGGATCAGGGCTTATCCAAAACGGCACTCAGTGGGGGGGAGGGTCTCACGTTGCGTTTTTTAAAAATGATGGCCGTGTGAGGAACTGTAATCTGGTTTTCGCCCCACATAATCAGGAGATGCTCGATGGCCTCAAGGAGTTGGAACTGGCCTATAAAGTGCAGTTACAATGGCTTCCCGAAGAAATGCAGTATGCGGTGCTTGACCAATTGGCAGGTGGTGTACAGGATACTATGCCTCCACGTGAGAACCGCCAGCTGAACCGTTTTGTCGACTGGTGCTATGGCCGTGGCAACAATGTCGCCGTAAGTTGCACGATTACCGGCAGTTGCAGTTATCAAATCACAGGTCTTTTACAGGCCTATGCCGCCATGCGCCTGGTTAAAGAAACGCCCTCTAAAGCAGGATTCCTGTCGATAAATGAGGTATTTGGTCACCGCGATATTTTTGCCGCCATACAAGGCTACGGTTATGTATCGCTGGTTGAGGAATCGTAAACTGAGTGGGCACAATTCGCCAATTAATTTTCAGACTATTGAATAAAGGGAATCAGAATATGAGTTTTACTACGTTAACGACACAAACAGACGGCGCTATAATGACGGTGACATTTGACAATGGTGAAGTCAATGTCATGTCAGCTACCATGTGTGGCGAGATATTCGCCGTCGTGGGTGAGCTGGCCGTGAATCCGCAAATCAAGGTGGTTGTTTTTGAAAGTGCGAATCCCGATTTTTTTATAGCCCATTTTGATCTGAATGATATTTTAAAAAGCATTAGTGGCGACCCCTCCGTGCCAGTCAGTAAGTATGACGACATCAACATTCTGCAATCGTTGAGCTTGTCCATTGCGGCGCTCCCTCAGGTAACGATAGCAAAAGTTGGCGGAATCTGTCGCGGGGGCGGCTTCGAGCTCATGTTGGCGATGGACATGGCCTTCGCATCTGAGAACGCCAGGTTTTGTTTTCCCGAAGCAAGTGTCGGCTTTTTGCCAGCGGGCGGCGGCACCACCCTGTTGCCTTTGACCGCAGGTAAAGGACGAGCGTTGGAAATAATGTTAACAGGCAGAGATTTCAGCGCTGCGGAGGCGGAGCAATACGATGTTGTTAATCGTACATTCAAGGACGCGGATGCGCTGAACGCGTATGTTCAGGATGCAGCGACGCGTATGGCGGCCAACAATGTCGAGGCTATCGCGGCTATAAAGGCGACTTTGAGCAAAACATTTGCAGGACTTAAGGCTGGCGTCATGGCCGGCTTTGCCCAGGAAAACGCATCGATGGTAGCCTGTATTTCAGATCCGAAAGTGTTTGAATCTCTCCAGCTATTGGCTGAAAACTCAGGCACCTATGATAGTGAGATAGACCTTCCTAAAACTATCAGAGATTTTGCCAAGGCAGATTAATGGGTAGCTTCCACACATCTGCTCCACACGCGCGCCACTGGCGCCTCACCGGGTGATCTGTTTAGTGGTGCGCTGAGCGTGAACCTTTACGCTTTAACTCTTTCATGGCTTGCTCCGGCGTAAGTTCAGCCACCCGGGTAAGCGCATCCATGGTGCGTTGGCGGAGGTTAAGCTTGCCGCTGCCCTTTTCCCAGTTGGTGACCGTAGGCGGACTCACGCCAAGCAGCTTTGCGAACTGAGAGCCGTTCATCCTGAATTTCTGGCGTAACTTCCTGACTGCCGCTGCAGTCGGCGCAAAGGTTTTTTTCCTGACAGTGCGCTTTTTTCGAGCAGGTTTTACCGGCTCTTCCATGTCTACACCAAATACATCGGAAAGATCCGCTCCCGCCAGCCGCCGCCGTTTTCCTTTTCCGGATGTGGCTGACTGTATATCCAGCTCTGCTGTAATCAGCTCTTCATGATCGACATTGCGCAGTAGAAAAAGCAGCTCCGGTTGGTGGTCCAGCCTGGCGCCAACACCGTACAGGACGGCGGCAATATGTTTACACATCCCGGCCCAGTCGGGACAGTCGCAGGAAAGGTTTATCTCACTGGGGCCGGGGAACAATCCGTTGTTTTTGTCGGTCACTATGGCCATGACATTATCAGAGAAGCGCCCCTGTAATAGCTCCAGCATGGAACCAATCTGACCTGCACACTGTTTGCGTACTGTTTTCCATTTGGTGGCAGGCAGTGGGGTGATTTTGATATTGATCTTGTACAGCGATGAGCCACTGACGATAGCCTCAACTTTTCCTTTCGAGATGGCCAGATGGCAAACCGAACCGTTACGAACGTAGGTTCGCCCCCTGGGCAGGCGGTTCGCATAATCGCTGAATTGCTCCAGGTGACTGCACCAGGCTTCACCCCAGAATGTACGGGCGATCTTTCGCCCCTGAACCTCTATGGGCTCAATTTTCATGCCTTTTTTTCTTAATCTATTGACCTCTCTGGCTGCCTTGGCACGCCGTTTTGCCACGGGCACGTATGGAGCCCATTCGCCGTAACTCATACTATTTTACCTGTCATGTCCATCAGACTTGCGCCTTTTCAATATCAAGTGATACCAGGTTGAGCAGTGCCTTGTCATCCATCTCTGTAAGCAGTGTGTCGGCGCCACCTTCCAATAGATCATTGGCGAGGGCCGTTTTTTCATTAATCAAGGCGTCTATCTTCTCTTCTACCGTTCCCTGGCAGATAAATTTATGAACCAGTACATTTTTTTTCTGGCCGATACGAAAAGCGCGGTCTGTGGCCTGGTTTTCCACTGCCGGGTTCCACCAGCGATCAAAATGGATGACGTGGGATGCCTCAGTCAGGTTGAGACCGGTGCCTCCTGCCTTCAGAGATAGAATAAAGAAGGGTGGCCCCTCTTCATCCTGGAACTGCTCAACTCGCTTTTGCCGCTGTTTAATCGGGGTGCCGCCATGCAGTACCAGACCAGGTTGGCCAAATTGCTGTGCCAGAAAGTTTGCCAGTGGCGAGGTCATTTCACGAAATTGGGTAAATACCAGTAACTTCTCCTGGCGGGAGGCGATTTCTTCACACAGCTGCGCCAGACGCTGAAATTTCCCGCTCTTTTTCGGATCGTACTCATCATCGCCCAGCAGTTGTGATGGATGATTGCAGATTTGCTTGAAACGTAACAGGTAGGAGAGCACCAGGCCACGGCGTTTTATGCCGTCAGTGTTCGCTATGGCTTTTGTCAGCTGTTTCACGGCTTGCTGATATTGCGCTGCCTGGGCTTTGCTCAGACCACAGTATGCGGACACTTCAGTCTTCTCGGGCAGGTCGCTGATGATTGAACGATCGGTCTTGAGTCGGCGCAGGATATAGGGGCTGACCAGGTTGCGTAGAGGCGCGTATTGGTCACTCTCCCGCTCAGAGAGCGATTTCACAAACCCCTTGAATCGCCTGGCTGATCCCAGCAGGCCGGGGTTCAGAAAGTCGAACAGGGACCAGAGGTCCGACACCCGGTTTTCCACCGGCGTGCCGGTCAGGGCAATACGGGATTTGGCCTTGAGCTTCTTGACCGCTTTGGTCTGCCTGGCAGATGGGTTCTTGATCGCCTGGGCTTCATCCAGTACCAGCAGTCGCCACTCTTGTTGCTGCAGCCAGTCCTGGCGCATAAGGGTGCCATAGGTGGTCAAAACGACATCGATATTATTCAAGGCAGTACTTTCATTCGCCATGTCATCCATTGCTCTTTTGTTCAGCTGGGAGCTATGAAGAAACAGACAGCGTAGGGAGGGCGAAAAACGCTCAAGCTCTGCTTTCCAGTTGGCGAGCAGAGAGGCGGGAAGTACCAGCAGGGAGGGTTTATCACTGCCGCTCTTTTTCATCACCAGCAGTAGTGAGATGACCTGCATGGTTTTACCCAGCCCCATGTCATCCGCCAGGCATGCGCCCAGGCCCAGTTGGGAAAGTAATCGCAGCCAGTTCACGCCCGCCTGTTGATAGGGCCGAAGCGTCGCCTTCAGTGCCTTTCCCGGATTGATGTCCTTCATTTGGTCTGGCGAGCGCAATGCCTCCAACTGCGCGGCCAGCCATTTTCCGGGTTGAACAAAAGACCACTGGCGGGCGTCTTCCAGGGAATCGTCCTGCAGATCGGCAGGTGCACCGGCGAGCAATCGCATTCCTTCTGCAAAGGTGAGTCCGCCATTGGCCGCCTCCGCTTCCACCATTTTCCAGTGGGCCAGGGCTTCACTCAACTTTTCCCGATCTACCTCAATCCACTGACCCTTCAAAAAAACAAGGCCATCGCCCGCGGCCATCAGTTGTTCCAAATCGGCCTCGCTGAGTGACTCGTCACCCAGGGCGATATGCAGTTTGAAATCCAGTAGTGAATCGGTATTGAGATTGTTTTTTTTGCTCTCACCAATGGTAACGCCGGCACGCGGTCTGCTGCGCTTTTTCCACCAGTCAGGCAGGCGGACGACGACTCCGCACTGCTCGTACCGTGGTGCATCCTTCAGGAAGCTGTAGGCCTCCTCGGGTGACCAGGCCAGGGGGTGATAAATGTCGCCGGTATCCACCAGATCTTTAATCACGGGGCTGGACTGCGCGGCAAGCTGAACCGGTGAAAGCAGGCGGATCAACGCCTTTTTATTTTTCGCACCCGCATACTCCCGCAAGGCGCGGCCGAGTGGTTGATGACGAATACGGCCCTGTTCTGACAGTTCAGGCGCATAGGTCGCCATGAAGGCAAAGGGAAAGTCCGGATCATTTTTGTTTTCCGCCAGATGAAAGCAGACACGACCGACCTGATGCCACTGTGGCGCCCGCATGGCAAGGAGGGCATCGAGCCCACCACTAGCCTCTATCTGTTCGCATACCCAGGCATCCAGCAATGATCGAATATCCTGTAGTACTGAAGCCGAGAGATACTCAGCTCCACGCATGGGTGGCACACTCAATAGCAAAGGCATGGTTTCTGTGGCTGTGAACGGCTCGACAGGATCAGGATGATGCGGATCTGTCGGTGCCAGCAGGCAGCGTTCACTCAGGTATTTGCAGGCAAAGCTGCGCCAGTATTGCAATGACGGAGAGAGGTCCGCGCCACTTTTCCTGGCCGCCAGGGTGAACAGACCCTCACTTATATCGCGTGCAAATGCCTTGCTGATGGGGGCGTTTTGAATTGCTTTGTCTGCTGTATCGTCTGCTGTTGATGCGAAGCAGTGCAGATGCCCGGAGGGTAGCAGGCCTAAGTCAAAAGTGCTCACTTCAGCGTCCCTGCCCGGCGTATGTCCTGGTCTCGTTGGAAAGCGAAACTCTCATGGTTGTAACCCTGTGCCTGGCGAAGTGGTATTCAAACTGCTGAGTGTACCCGGCAATTGCATAAAATGTGATTCAAACTTGTTTACAGACCCGTAATTTGGGAGGTTTTTGCCAAATTTGGGTTGGATTCTTGAACGCACCTGCGAATATTTCCAGCAATGCTTGAGCGAATCGCCCTTCATGCTGTATTTTGAGTGGTTTGGATGATTATGATTGGCAACTTTTTTACCAGATGGGGGAACCAGAGGTGCTGAATAAGGACCAATTACTACAAGCAGCGGTGGAGCAGACGGGCCTGTCTGATTTTGGCAGCGATGACTTTCGCGAGCCCCTGGATCGCCTGGTCCTGGCCCTGAACACCGAGGCGCGGCTCAATGATTTCGGCCGCATCAGGGCACAGATGACCATTGCCTCCGGCCTCAGCAACCGCCTGAAAATACAGGACTACCTGCAACGGCATCCACAGGTGCGCGACGAGGTCGTATCCAGGCCTGTGTTTATCGTTGGCCTGCCGCGCACCGGTACTACTGCGTTGCACCATATGCTGAACCAGGATCCGGCTAACCGGACCCTGCGCCTGTGGGAGGCCAGGAACCCGGTGCCGCCGCCGGAGACCGCCACCTATAACACGGACCCGCGTATTGCCAGGGAGGAAGAGGGGGTGGCCCTGACCGATAATTTTCTTCCCGGCTTTTTCGCCACGCACCTGCTAGAGGCGCGCGAGCCGGATGAATGCTACATGCTGCTCAATCGCAGCTTTATGTCGGTAGAGTACTCGGCCATGTTCCACATACCGAGCTACGCCAACTGGTTATACGCCAACCTGTGTAAACGGGACAGTTACGCTTACCACAAGCTACAGCTGCAGTTGTTGCAGTCCAGGCATCCGGGGCAGTGGGTGCTGAAGGCGCCTTTCCATCAGCTGGGCCTGACCCAGATACTCAAATACTATCCGGATGCGATCATCGTGCAGACTCACCGTGCGCCGATGAGCTTTGTCGCTTCCGGCTGCAGCTTTAGTGAGCTGCTGCGCAAAAGCGGTTCGGATCATTGCGACAAGGCCGAAATAGGGCGCGACTGGATGGAGATGCTCAGTATCTACACCCGTACTTTTGAAGAGGACCGCGCCAGGCTGGAGCCAGACTTTCCTGGCCAGTTCCTGGATTTACGCCACGATGATTTTGTGGCCGATCCCTGGCCTGCCATCGAGGCCATTTACCGTATGCGTGGCACGCCGATAACTGAGCAGGGGAGGGCGGCCATGGCACAGTGGCTGGCGCAGCACCCAAAGGGCAAGCACGGTAAGCATGAATACCGCCTGGAAGACTATGCAATTACGCGCGCTGAGGTCCAGGCGTTGTTTGGGGACTATGTCGAGCGTTACGGCTTGACCATGGAATAAAGGTAGCGATATGACAGATACAACGGCGGAACAACGGGTACTCAGTGGCCAGGCCTGGGACGACTTTTGCGACGCGCTGAAGGAAGCGGGGCAGCTGGTGAATGCGGACAAAGCGCCGCAGGATGCCTTCAACAGGGCAGAGGGTTACCGCTACCTGTCGCGCATGCTGCGCGCCGGGCTGGAGAGTTTTGTGGAAAGTGGCGATTCCGCCTTTCCACAATTGCGCTGCCCGGTGCATGAAACCATCAAGATGGGAGCGGATAACCCCGACAACTACTACCAGAGTGCATCCATCAACCCGCAGTACGACTACCGTATTACAGGCAAGAGAGGCACCGTGGATTACCTGGGTTTTGGCACGGTGATAAACCGCTACAGCTCCGGTGGAGGCATGAAGACCGATGGTTTCCTGGATTCACGTGACATGCAGATCGATGATGACGGTAGCCTGGAGATCATCGTCAGCCAGCGTGAGCAAACCGGCAACTGGTTGCGTATGGGGCCGGACACCAACTCCATCAATGTGCGCCAGACCTTCAAGGACCGTCGGGCCGAGACCCAGGCCGAAATTCGCATCGAACGTATAGGTGCCCTGGAAGAGCGCCCGGAGCCTCTTACGCCAGAAAAGTTGGACAGGGGCCTGCAGGGCGCAATCCAGTTCGTGAAAAACACCACCGGTCTGTTTGAGGGCTGGGCAGAGGGGTTTTTGCCCACCACCAACGAGGTGGCGGCGGCGGACCAGGGCTTTTGCCAGGCCATCGGCGGCGACCCGAACATCTATTATTTTCACAGCGCCTGGCAGCTGGCCGACGATGAGGCCCTGGTCATTGAGGCCGCCGATATCCCCGACTGCCAGACCTGGAATTTTGTACTGCAGAACTGGTGGATGGAGTCACTGGATTACCGCTACCACAACATCCACTTCAACAAAGAGACCGCCAGCTATGAGCCCGATGGCAGCGTGAAAATCATCGTATCTCACCACAAGCCAGCTCACCCCAACTGGGTGGAGACCGCCGGGCATAATATGGGCACACTGTGCTGGCGCTGGATTGGCGCCCAGCGACACCCAGCCGTGGCGGCGCGGGTGGTGAAGTTTTCGGAGCTTTAGACTGCCGAGCTAGTGCCCGTCCGGAAACTCACATATTTGTCGTCCCCGCGCAGGCGGGGATCCAGCAAGCCCTTGATTTTACTGGGTTCCCGCCTGCGCGGGAATGACGGCGAAGTTGGCAGTGCGGCGTTTCCGGATGCGCACGAGCTAGCCACGGACAGACTTAAGCCTGTCCCCATCTGGTCCCTTCAGGCAACCAGGACAAATTAATCTGTCCCTTAAGGTTCCTGCGGGATTGGGCAAGCCACTTCGATCAAAAGGTGGCGGAAGCGCTTTTACAGTTGCCAGTACCCGCACCCGTCTCGCAAACCTGGTAGGTGTAGGACCCGCCGCCCTTGGCTCCGATGTTGTCCACGTATGAGCCTGAGCCTTCGTTGAGAATTGGAAATTCACCCAGCGCTTCGCCGTTACGGGAAATGTTGACTGCTGTGCCGGAAAAATACTGCCACGTCACCTCAACGTGCTGGATACCTTTAACCTTGTAGGGACGTGCGCTGACGGAGGACAGTTCGCCTGGTGGTGGCGGCTCTGGCTCTGTGGTTACCGTGATGCTGGCAGTGGCCGTGTTACTGATGTCGCCATCCTGGTCTGTGATGTTGTAAGTGAAGCTGGCGCTGCCCTTGAAACTGGAATCGGGTGTGTAGGTGAACGCGCCATCGCCGGCCAGGCTCAGGCTGCCATTAGAAGGAAAAGTAACAACATTGGCGCTGGCCGGACCATCGCCCTGGTCGTCATTGCCGATGACATTGCCGTTGACCGCAGTGTCGACGACGGTCTGATAGCTGTCATTCGTCGCAACAGGGGTCTTGTCTGTACCGCTCTGGTAGACGGTAATACTGTCGCTACCGACATTATCGGCCGCACTGTAAGTCAAGCCGTCCTTGGTGAGATTATTGATGGTGAAGGTCACGCTGTTTACCTGGTTCTTAAGCCTGGTCTTCAGCACCGTGCAACTGCCCTCGGTGGTGACGCATGACACGCTGCCGTTGGTGCCATTGCTCCAGTTGCCCTCGACCGTTACACCGGACTCGGGATTGTTGCCCTGGTCTTCGACACTGATCTCCACCTCCGCGGTCCAGCGCCCGCGTGATTCCGGGATCATGCTGCCAGTGAGGCTGGCGAGATTCATGGTCTCTGGTGGCGCGGCTTCGGTAGTGAAGCTCCAAGTGGTGCCCTGTGTTGTGCCGTCCCCGTTAACCTCATCGATGCGCCAGTAATAGGTCGTGCTATAAGTCAGCGCGCCCGGATTGAAGGAGGTACCGGCCTGGTTACCCTGTATTTCTTCCACATCGGGCGTACTGTCGGTGCCGAAATACACATCGCGTGAGGTGGCCAGCGATCCGGCAGACCACGTCAGAAGGGTGTCCGGTACGACACTGTCACCGCCAGTGACCGGGCTTGGGTTGGTTGCCAGCCCCGGCGGGTTGCCTACTGGCTCTGGCCCGGTAGTGAAGCTCCATGTGACGCCCTGCGTGGTGCCATCGCTGTTGGATTCATCAACGCGCCAGTAATACGTGGTGGAGTAAGCCAGCGTGCCGGGGTCAAAGGAAGTGCCGGTCTGGTTTCCCTGCAACTCTCCAGAATCGGGCGTGCTGTCCGTGCCGAAGTACACATAGCGGGAGGTGGCCAGCTGTCCGGCTGACCAGCCGAGGCTGGTATTCAGCCCAAGTTCACTGCCGCCGTTGCCAGGGATCGGATTGGCCGCCTGCCCCGGCGGATCTCCGTCTGGGGATGGGGGTGGGGGGGGTGCCCCCAAAGACCTCCAGTTCCACATCGTCGACCTGCCAGTAGTATACGGAGTTCCAACCTTCACTATCAAAGCGAAACCGTAGCGTGACACTGGATTGCCCGGCGGCTTCTGCGGTCAGGTCGAGCGTGTATTGCGTCGGAAAAGGAGTGAAACCCTGGTGCCACCAGGCATTGGTCCAGTTGGTTCCCCCGTTGGTGCTGACGTCCACATTGATGGTCTCGAGGAAGTCATATCGGTAGTTACTCTTGAAACGGAGAACTATGGCATTTGCGGAGGACAGGTCGAATGTAGGTGTCCGCAGCGAAGTAATCGTTTGGTCATTAATATTGTCCACGATCGCGAATTTGCCCGCGCCACCGGTGAGGTTGTCCAGGCGCTCATCGCCCTGAACCGGTGTGTTGATGGTCCAACTGACGCCGCTGACCGTCTCCACGGACCAACCCGCGGGTAGCC
>PVMK01126231.1_pt1 | contig 42233 bp, 43 predicted proteins | sample 1853481 | NCBI WGS metagenome assembly PVMK01 (sample SAMN08533507, study PRJNA380276) | Marine sediment metagenome, whole genome shotgun sequencing project.
AATGATACCTCGGAAAGCGAAGACGAGATCATCTACCTCAACGTGGATAAGACCCACCATAAGCTCAACCTAAGCCATATCCTCTATATAGAATCCAACCGCAATTATGTCTCCATCGTGACCAAAGACCACAAACTCACCTTTATCGATTCACTTAAAAACTGGAAGGACAAACTGGCCGGCAAAGCCTTTATCCAGGTGCATAAATCCTTTATCGTTAACCGCAAGGCCATCGATAAGCTGGCGGGCAACCGGGTCTTTGTAAACGGGCAGCCCATCCCAGTAGGGCGGTCTTATAAGGGGGAGTTGTTAAGGGAGTTAAATATTATTTGAGCCCATATTTCGTTAATTTTCATTTTTTAAACCAAACAAATATCCAGCAATTGCATCAAAAATTTCCTTAGTCGCTTTTTTATATATTTGTTTCTATGCAACACCTTTCCAAACTTCCCCATGTACAGACCACCATTTTTACGGTTATGAGCAATCTGGCCCATAAACACGGGGCTCTTAATTTATCACAGGGCTTCCCCGATTTTAATAGTGATAAAGTATTGATCGACCTCGTTACCAAAGCCATGAAGGAGGGTTATAACCAATATGCGCCCATGGCAGGCATCATAGAACTGCGGGAAGCTATAGCCCGTAAGTTCGAGCTGCTGTATGGTACGACCTACGATCCCGAATATGAGATCACGGTCACCGCCGGCGCCTCGCAGGCCATTTACTCCATCATCTCTACTTTTATCCGACCCGACGATGAGGTCATTATTTTCCGCCCGGCTTTCGATTGCTACGAACCGGCCATAGAACTCAATGGCGGGAAGACTGTATCGGTTCAGCTAAAAGCGCCACTGTATGGAATAGACTGGCAGGAGGTTGCGCAAAAAATAAACGGCCGTACCAAAATGATCATCACCAATACCCCGCACAATCCCAGCGGGACGATATGGACTGCAGCGGACGTGGCACAACTACAGGCCATGACGCAGGGAACAGATATCATCGTGATAAGCGATGAGGTGTATGAGCATATCATCTTTGATGGGGAGCAGCACCAAAGCGCCTGCCTGTTTCCGGACCTGAAATCACGCACATTCATCACGGCCTCCTTTGGTAAGACCTTTCATAATACGGGTTGGAAAATAGGCTATTGCTGTAGCCCGAAGGCGCTTATGGCGGAGTTCCGCAAGGTGCATCAGTTTGATGTCTTTTGTGTCCACCACCCTTCGCAAAAGGCCCTTGCCGATTACCTCGAAGAACCTTCCCGGTATTTGGAACTGCCGGCATTTTACCAGGAAAAGCGGGACCTGTTCCTCGATCTTATTAAAGGTTCCCGGTTTAAAGGCATCCCCTCTAAAGGCACCTATTTCCAGGTGCTGGACTATTCGGGGATTACAGATGCATACGACCTGGATTATGCAAAGCGCCTGGTAAAAGAGCAAGGAATAGCGGCCGTACCAATGTCCGTCTTTAATGAAAATGGCCTGGACCAGAAGGTGCTGCGGTTTTGTTTTGCCAAGACGGATGAGACGCTGAAACGGGCGGCGGAGATCTTAAACCAAATTTAGTTTCATCAATAAATCGGTTTGCTTGTCCTTACCAATATAATAGGGATGGGTTCCAAATTTTTTAAAGCCATGGCGTTCGTAGAACCGGGCTGCTGCCGTATTTTCGTTCCAAACACCCAGCCATAAGAAGGACATCTTTTTTTCTTTTGCAATTTCAATGGCCTTAAACAGCATGTGTTTTCCTATCTGCCGTCCCTGGAAGTTGTTTACAACATATATCCTTTCGAGTTCCATGGCGGGCGTTTCAAACTTTTCGCTCTGAGAATCTCCTTCGTTAAGTTTCATATAGCCCACAAGGGCATCATCTAAATAACTGAAATAGAAGGCCGAATTTGGATCGTTGAGTTGCGCCTTTACAGCGTCCTTACTAAAGGTCTCCTCCATATAATTTTGAAAATCCTGGGGATCGTTGGCTTTTTCAAAAGCGGCCACAAAGGTTGCCCTTGATATTTCCGTAAGGGTATCAAGGTTCTCAATTGTGCATATTGCGAATGATAATTCCATAAGGCTAAAGACTAAATTTAGTTAAAAATAATTACTTTTAGAGTATGCAAGACGAATTAAAAACGACACTCATACAAACTGAACTGGTATGGGAAGACCCCATGAAGAACAGGGATGCTTTGGCTAAAAAAATCCATAGCATTCATGAGGCCGTGGACCTTATCATCCTTCCAGAAATGTTTTCGACTGGCTTTACCATGAATCCGTCGGCCATAGCCGAAACCATGCAGGGTGATACGGTGAGATGGATGAAGTACATTGCCGCTAATAAAGGAACTGCCATCGTTGGAAGTATTGTGATTACCGAAGACGATAAGTTTTATAACCGCATGCTTTTTGTACGTCCTTCGGGCACGGTGGAGTATTACGATAAGCGGCATACCTTTACCCTTGCAGGAGAACATAAGTTCTATACCGCTGGCAGCGAAAAACTGATCGTAGATTATAAAGGCTGGAGGATCTGCCCTTTGGTTTGTTATGACCTGCGCTTCCCGGTATGGGCGAGAAATACCGAAGATTACGACCTGGTGATCTATGTGGCCAACTGGCCGGAGCCAAGAATAAATGCCTGGGATGTATTGCTCAAAGCAAGAGCTATTGAAAACATGAGCTATTGCATTGGCGTGAACAGGGTTGGGTTGGATCAAAACGGTCATGCTTATCCGGGACATTCGGCAGTTTATGACGGTATGGGGAAGGAGATTTCAAACTTCGAAGCCAACATGGAACAGGTTGAAACAGTAACCTTGTCTAAAACACATCTCACCGCTATCAGGGAAAAACTAAGGTTCCTCGACGATAAAGACTCTTTTATTGTAAAATGAATTCCTGGATGAGGTCCCAACCAGCCCTTACATCTAACAGCTCGGGGAAGTAACTTACCCGCTCGGGCTGACGCTTATTAAGATAACTGCCGGTATCGAATATTTCATTTCCATTGCTGTCGAAGATCACCCTAAGGTAGTAGGTGCCGGGAGTTAAATGCCTAAAATCCAGCAATTCCGGCTTTGTAGAAAATTGCTCATATTTCATTTCACCCTGTGCATTGGTAAGTTGAATGATGACCGGATAAACGACATTTTGCAGGGTCACCCTTACATTGCCATAATCGGCGTAGGTTTTCGTGTTCAAGGCATAGCTAAGTGTATCGTTCTTGTTCCCAAAAAAGTCTGTAAAAGTTTCTGGAAGCATTTGTATCCTGTAGGTTTCCTGTTCCTGTTTTTCAAATTGGAAGGTATGCCTGTTGAGAAAGGCATCAAATGCCATTGTATAATCTACCTCGGTGGAATCCTTATTTAAAATGCTTATTTTTTCTGCATCGATGTCGGGAAATGGGATATTAGCCTCAATTTCAAAATTTTCGGTAAATGTTATGGATCGGGTCTGTGAGGGTTTAATAATTAAGGAATCCGGTTCGAGGGACCTCAATCTTACCTGTAAGGTGTCGACAGATGATCTATGGGATACCAAAAACAGCAATGAATCGGATTCAATTTTTGGTTTGTACCAGTACAAGAGCGAATCGGATTCCGGATCTTTGGTGACCTGGCTTACATAATCTTCCGGCGTATCCGAGAGCAGATCGATCTTCATATCCTTATAATCGCCTTCGTACCCAAATGCAATTTTACCGGCGGCGGTCAGTGCCGGCCTGGAAGCTCTAAAATCGACTTCTTCGTTAAACAATTTCAGGTTATAGGTGGTATCCTTTGGAACGGTAATAAAATCCTTTAAAAATGCGATCTTATCGGTTTTTTGCTGAAAGGTATAATTGGCATTTTCTTCCTTTAAGGCAAGCATTAAATAGGTCCCGGCCTTTAAATTATCGAGTTGGAATGTTGTAAGGCTGTCCAAGGTATTGGTAATATATTTTGGCTTCTGCTTGTAAACTATGGAATCTGTATATGCCGAATCCACATCGTATAATACCACGGAAACATATTCATCGGGAACCCTGTTAAATGCATCGCTAATAGCTCCGTTTACTTTAAGGGAATCGATATAGCTTCCGGTAGAAAACACATATCTGTAATAAGGATAAGGGTTTTCTTCATTGTTATCTACAATGCTTTCCCCAAAATTAAAGGCATAGGTTGTATTGGGCTGCAGCGTATCATAGATCTTAATGGTAATGTATTTACTGGCGCCACCTAATGGGGTGATCTCCGGTTCGGGATCCATTGGCGGAGAAATTATAAGTTGCTTTTGTAAATTTTTGATTTTAACATACTCATCAAAATAGATCTTAATTTCTTTAGCATCAAAGTTTACATTAAAATTTTCGGGTTCCGATTTTAAGATCACCGGGGGTGTTACGTCTTCTTCACCACCGGAGGGTGTACCACGATTAGCGCAATTTGCCACAACCAAACCTATAATTAGCAGATAAATAAAGTTTGAAAGATTTTTATACATTCTCTAATTAAAAATATTGACAAATATAGCCAATTTACAAGCCTAAAAAATATAATGCATAACTCTTTAAGCAATAGCCATGGTAGCCACACTTATTTTAATATCCACAGCCTTGTTTAGTACATTCGTACAAGCTTCGATCGTGGCCCCTGTAGTGATTATATCATCCACCAGAAGGAGGTGTTTTCCTTTTATGAGGTCTTTATTTTTAATGCTAAAGATTTCATCGGGATCCTTCCATCGCGCTATACGTTTTTTAAAGACCTGGGTCTTGGTTGCCGTTGTTTTTATTAAAACAGAATCTATATATCGGGCATTTAAGGCTTTGGCGACCGTTTCACCAAATTGGGCGACTTGATTATAGCCCCTTTTTTTAAGTTTCCTGTGATGCAGAGGCACCGGAATTACGACATCTATATTTTTATAGGCCTCGACAGATTTTAGCTCGTTCCCCAACCATTCGCCCAATACTCCCCCGATAGCTTCGTGACCTTTGTACTTTAAATTATGAAGTAAATGCTGAACCATTCCTTTTTTCTGAAATTTTAAAAGGGCCGTGGCCCGTTCTAATTTTACCCGGCCATAAAACACTTTTTCCACGGCATCGTTATTTTCGAAATGATAGTTTGTAATGGGTAAATTATGCCGGCAATCGGTACAAATATGAAGTTCATTATCACTTAGTAAATGGCTGCACGCATAGCACACTTTTGGAAAGAATAAGTTCAACAATTTTTTTGCGGCGTTCATCGAATAAAATTAAGAATAACAAATATATTAGATATTTTTAACTTCCATTAAATAACTATTTAAAATCAAATTATATCTGAAGTATTACCCCTAATTGGCGGATCACTTGTGATCCGTCAATTATTTCCGGCAGATAATAAGTAAAACATTAATCCAAAAATAAATTTTTGATAAACCGTTCCTTTAGTTGGAACGGTTTTTTATTTTTGCAGCATGGCAAATCAAGATGATAAATTTAAGAAGGTAATTTCTCATGCGAAGGAATACGGTTATGTATTCCAAAATAGCGAGATATATGATGGACTAAGTGCGGTGTACGATTATGCCCAGAATGGTGTGGAGCTTAAGAACAATATACGAGACTACTGGTGGAAGGCCATGGTACAAATGCACGATAATATTGTAGGTCTGGATACCGCCATTTTTATGCATCCCACCACGTGGAAGGCCTCGGGGACACGTCGATGCCTTTAACGATCCGTTAATTGATAACAAAGACTCCAAAAAACGGTATCGGGCCGATATGCTCATCGAGGATCATTGTGCTAAAATAGAATCCAAGATCGATAAGGAGATTGCGAAGGCCGCGAAACGATTTGGAGATGCTTTTAATAAAGAAGAGTTTGTATCTACCAACCCACGAGTGGTTGGATACCGTGAAAAAATAAATACCATTCTTAACCGGATGGGAAAATCCCTCGAAAATGAGAACCTGGAAGATGTAAAGGCGCTTATTGAAGAGCTGGAAATTGCCGATCCCTTATCGGGGAGTAAAAACTGGACCGACGTAAAACAGTTCAACCTCATGTTTGGTACAAAGCTTGGTGCATCGGCCGAAACCGCTATGGAATTGTATCTGCGCCCCGAAACGGCCCAGGGCATATTTGTGAACTTTTTGAATGTTCAAAAATCCGGGCGGATGAAAATTCCTTTCGGAATCGCCCAAACCGGAAAAGCCTTCAGGAACGAGATTGTCGCTCGGCAATTTATATTCAGGATGCGTGAGTTCGAGCAAATGGAAATGCAATTCTTTATTAAGCCCGGCACCCAGGTTGAATGGTACGAAAAATGGAAAGAAATTCGCTTAAAATGGCATTTGTCCTTAGGGCTGGGAGAAGAAAATTACAGGTTCCATGACCATGAGAATTTGGCGCATTACGCCGATGCGGCTTCCGACATTGAGTTTAAATTTCCGTTTGGCTTTAAAGAGCTCGAAGGAATCCATTCGCGTACCGATTTCGACCTGGCACAACATGAAAAGTTCTCCGGTAAAAAATTACAGTATTTCGATCCTGAAACGAATCAAAGCTTTATCCCTTATGTTGTAGAAACCTCGATAGGACTGGACCGTATGTTTTTGGCTGTATTTTCAAAAGCTTTGGAGGAAGAAGCCCTGGACAACGGAACCACGCGTACCGTTTTAAGATTACCGGCGGTCCTGGCTCCCACAAAAGCCGCGATCCTGCCTTTGGTTAAAAAAGATGGCCTTCCCGAAATAGCCCGCAAGATCGTAGAAGACCTGAAATGGGATTTTAATGTGGTTTACGACGAAAAAGATGCCATTGGAAGACGCTACAGGCGCCAGGACGCCAACGGAACACCCTTCTGTATTACCGTGGATCACGATACTTTGCTGGACCAGACCGTTACGATACGCCATAGGGATACTATGGAGCAGGAACGCCTTAAGATCGATGCCTTAAGCGCCATCATAAAAAAAGAGGTGGACGTAAAGTCCTGGTTATTGCGGATGTGATACTGTCCTTCTCGCCGTCTTTTTTGTAAGAAAAACCGTTGTAAAATAGGCGGTTTTCCCGTAGCAATAAGTTTGAGATTTGTTGTAGTTTTGGTATTATATATAGGAGATTTATTAAATTAGAATTTTGTTATGGAGGCATAATTTCTAATTTAATCCGTAAGTTTAAGCCCGGGTCTAAGTGCTAGTCCGGGCTTTTTTATATTATGCCTTAAGGAATCAAATTATTGGGCCACCTTAGATATCCTTATGGTATTAGAAATAAGCCTTCAACTGAACCGTTCCCGTATGTATGGTTTTACTGGTTTCGGTCTTTCTACCAAAATAAGTTAGATTGAGATCCAGATATTTGGTTATTTTTTTTTGCGCCAACAGGCTCCATGTATAGTTTTTTCCAGGTTGCAGCCCTTCCATCATCTGGTAGCCCACAGGGGTATTTGGATTACCGGCAAATGTATTTGAGAAGAAATTAAACTGCCCGTTGATCGCGGCTTTTTGGCTATTGGAAAATGTAAAGGAGGCGCCGTACTTTTGCTGTTTTAGCGTTTCGAGATCGCCAATGGTATTATCTTTATCGGTATATTGATAAAATATATCGAATCGTGTATTATCATTGAGTAAATATGATAGCTTAGGATTAATCCGGACTTCGTCAATATTAAAATTCTTACTGGCGAAATTTTCACTCACACTTTCATTGTTATCAAAGCCGGACTGCAGATTTATAAGCCAGCTTGTGGCAAACTTATGATTAAAGTCAAACTGGTGACTCTTTAAATTATTCTCAATAAATCCAATGGATAAAATATTGCGGGATTTGTTAGACAAATAGGTATAGGAGGTGGTATATCGTTGTTTCCCCCGGTTGAAGAAGAGGACATTCCTGAAGTTTAACTGCAGGCCCAATTGATTTTCCGTATCATTATCGAAAGGATTGATATTAAAATTATTACCGTTTCGTTTTATTTTCCGGTCAATTAAATATGAGGTCTGGTTGTAAAAGTGTGACCAGAATTTCTTGGCGCCCTGTTCTTCGCCCGACCATTGCTGTGGGTTAAGGGTTAAGGTCTGGCTTAAACGATTTTGATGGGTCTTTAAAAATACCCGGTTTGGCAATAATACCCTTATATAACTGCCCTGATCCTGAAATTGGGCAATCTCGAATTCTTCCAGTTCCTGTATGCCATTTTCGTTATAATCTATCCAGGTATAGGTGCCCTGGCCCGCCTCGACCTCCACATATGTAAAATCCTGCTGTGGCAGTGTTCCCGAATTGGTTTCGAATACCGTATTCCATTGAATGAGCTGCTTAAAGAATCGCTGGCTGTACTGCAATCGCGAGTTTAAAGATCGCTCATCGTCAATAGATTCCTCCTCGCTTTTAAGGGTGCGATAGTTTATATAAAGAGACAAATTGGTATTTTCATTTTGAATGATCTTTGAATCTAAATAATACGTGTTGGAGGTATTTACCTTTTGTAATTTGTTGTTTCGAATACTGTCATTGACCCTGTTCTTATATCCTATCTCCGCAAATACTTTGATACTGTCGCCTACACCCACGAAGAATTCGTAAGATGAAAATTTTTGACTCAAGGGGGTGAGTTCCTTCGTGTCTCTATTTTTTTGTTCGTTGTCCTCGAAGGCAAGACGCGTTCCTAACCAGCCTTTATTTAAGCTGTAAGAAATGCGGTTATAAGATCTTAAAAATGTTGAGGTATTGACCGATGACCTTGCATTCAACGCACTGGAATGGGAATTAATTTTAAACCTGTTTAAACTCAAACTGGCATTGGCGACATGGCGATTTCCATTAAAATTTTTGGAATAGTTTAAATGCTCAAACTGATAACCGGCGACACCTTTTTCCGGATGAATGAGCTGTAAGCCTGACACCAGTAATTGCTGATTGCCCCTTTCATTTTCTATGTTCCAGTCCCGATTAAACTCGGCACGGTACAGGCGTTCGATCGTTCTAAAATCATTTTGAATGAAATTACCGTCAACAAACAGGTTTATACCCCACAGGCTATCGGTTTTAATTATACTTTGTTTAACCCTTAGTTTGCCGGCGAAGCCATCGTTATTGTCATCATCGATGGAGGAAAATAAATTGAGATCATTTTTACTGCCCGAAACTTCAAAATCAATGGTTGTTTTTTCGGTGGGTCGGTAACTCCCGTTAACGACAGCAATTTGAAGTTTTGTGGGAGCAATAAGTTGTACAACTGGCTCATAATTTCCTTGTGGGATGCCGCCCATGGGCGCGACATATTCGTAAATATTGCTAATGGCATTAATGTTGCTTATAAAATAGTTGCCTTGATTATCGCCAACCAAAGTAAATTTCACACTAAACAATTCATCATCGGGATTGTTGGAAAATACAAAGACCTCTACACCATTTATGAATTCCTTTTTGTATAAGATCCGGTTTTCGTTAAAGACCTCGGGAACAGCCGAAGGAGCTACCATAAGCGCATTATCGTCCCCGGCTGCCGATAATACCTGTATCTGGTCTTCGGAAAGATTTTGCTGCAAGGGTTGATTTTTGGCATCATTTTCTGAGTAAACCGAAACCCCAATCTTTAGTTTTTCACTTTCGTATGCTCCACCACCATAAGCTATGAGCCGGGAATAATTGCGTTCGCTAAATTGATAGTCCACGGTTATTCGCATTTCGGAAGTAATTGGAAATGTGGAATTAAAAATGATCTCTCCCGCATTATAATCAATAATATAATCTTTATTCTCACCGCGTTCTACAGCAACACCATTAACATAGACTGTTTCGCTTCCCGAAACGATAAGTACAAATAACTCACCATTTGATCCCTGTAACTTATAAGGTCCCTGGTTGCCTTCCTGGGCTGTGAACTGGCTTGTTTCAAATTGTCCTCTTACCAATGCACCGGAAGCAAAAAGGTTGGTTTTAGATTCCTGGTGATCCAAATTGAAATTAACCGATAATCCCTGTACGCGCTTTGTAAACCTGGCAAAATAAGAACTGTTGTTTTGCAGGTCGATGTCTCCGGCCCTTATATTCCAATAATCACTTAACAACTCAATAAATACCTGATCGAATTCATCCAATCGCTGGGAATACCCATTTTCCTGAAGCGGAATATTCGCGTCTTGTATAGAGGCACGCAATGAGACCTTATCATTTAATTTCCCCGAAATTTGCAAATCCAATTCGCTGTTTAATACAGAATTTTGATTATTTCCTATCGTAACGCCTCTTGAAATACTTCCGGATGAGGTTAGTCCCTCAAAAGGGACAAAGTTTCGGGGCTCACTGGGTTGCGATAATTTATATAATTTATCCAGGTTGCTCGTGTTCTCTACAATTATACTGTTGTCCAGTTGCTTATAGGTCCTTGTGAGAAAATCAGGGTATCGTAAATACTCAATAATAATGGAATCGCTGCTTATGGGCTTTTTAAATCTTAGAACGGCTTTGGAAAAATCGATTGTGTAGAACGTAGAATCAATGATAGTGCTATCTTTATTTCGCAACAAAAATGAGCTCGAATTTATACTTACGCTATCAATAACAATAGAATCTTTTACAGCAACTTTTATAGTTCTATAATTGGAATTTTGATCTTGTGGGAATGCACAAAAACCGAATAATAATATTAATAAAGAGAGCGTAAATTTCATCTGATACTTAAACTGTCTTTCGCCTGAATTATTTTGTTAATAGTTTTAGTTAAATCTGTTTTAATTTAATAGCGTAAAAGTTAAGCATTATTTATTTTAGCTGAAATTAACCCACATTTTAAAATAAAGGGAGTTATCCCAACGCATGTTGGGGTCTCATATTAGAAAGTATAAATAATGAAAATAATCTCTTACAATGTAAATGGTATTCGCGCTGCAGTGAACAAAGGATTTATAGATTGGCTAAAATTGGCGGGGCCCGATGTTATTTGTTTACAGGAAATAAAGGCCTTAAAGGAACAATTGGATCTGGATATTTTTGTTGAAGCCGGTTACCAATATAATTATTGGTTTAGCGCTCAAAAAAAGGGATATAGTGGTGTGGCCATATTATGTAAGAACGAACCCGAGCACGTGGAATATGGTACAGGGATAGAATCGATGGATTTTGAAGGCCGGAACCTGCGTGTTGATTTTCCGGCACAGGCAAATGGAGGTATCCCCCTTTCCATCATGAGTTTGTATCTACCCTCGGGAACAAACGATGCTCGTTTAGAACATAAGTTTGAGTATATGGCCCTTTTTCAAGATTATATAAATGAGCTTAAAAAGGATTATCCGAATCTTATTATTTGTGGGGATTATAATATTTGTCATGAAGAAATTGATATTCATAATCCGAAAGGATTAAAGAACGTGTCCGGATTTTTACCTGTTGAACGCGAGTGGATCGGAAGCTTTATTGACAGCGGGTTTATAGATTCGTTCCGGCAATTAAATAAAGAGCCGCATCATTACAGTTGGTGGAGTTATCGTGCCAATGCCAGGGCCAATAACAAAGGCTGGCGATTGGATTATGCCATGGTAGCTGAACCATTGCAAGAAAGCATAAAAAGAGCCGTTATACTCTCTGATGCAGTGCATAGTGATCACTGCCCGGTATTAGTAGAAATAGAATAAAAACGTAATTATGATAAAAAGAAATGTAATAATAGTGTTAACCCTTGTATTTATAAGCTCCTGCGTGTCGCCAAAGGTATATAATGATCTGGAAAGCAAATACAACAATCTCAAAAAAGAAAACAAGGATCTGTCCGGCGAAAATGATGATCTTTTAAAGGCAAAGCATAAACTGGAAAACGACTGGCAGCAGCTTCAGAAGGAATATGAAGAAGCTGTGGCTCAACGGGACCGATTACAAAATGATTATAATGCTACAAAATCGAATTACGATAATTTAAAGGCATCATACGATGCTTTAGAAGCGAACAGCTCTGCTGCCATTGCCGAGAATTCTCAGAAAAACAGGGAACTTTTAGCGCAGTTGGAAGTGAAGGAACAGGCTCTTGCCGATGAAAATGCACGATTGACCAAACTTAAAAAAGAACTGGAAAGCAGGTCCACCCGCGTTGCCGAACTGGAAAGCGTTATAGCGGCGAAAGATGCTGCCATGACCGCTTTAAAAGATGCAATTTCAAGAGCTTTAACCGATTTTGAAGGCAAAGGCTTAACGATTGAGCAGAGAGATGGTAAGGTATATGTGTCTATGGAAAACAAGTTGTTGTTCAGTTCGGGCAGCTGGGCCGTTGGAGCCAAAGGGCGCAAAGCTGTACAGCAGTTGGGTAGTGTACTTGGCGACAACCCCGAAATTGCCGTATTAATTGAGGGCCATACCGATAATGTACCTTATACCGGAACAGGGCAGGTAAAAGGGAATTGGGACCTGTCTACGAAACGCGCCACGGCAATCGTTCAAATATTACGTGAGAATGCTAATATAAACCCGGAAAACTTAACCGCTGCCGGACGAGGAGAATTTGCCCCTATTGCAACAAACGATAATGCTGAAGGAAAAGCTAAAAACAGAAGAATTGAAGTGATCTTAACTCCAAAACTGGATGAGATTTCTAAATTACTGAATGATATTTAATGAAATACACCACACTTCCAACTACAGATATAAAAGTGAGTAAGATTTGCCTGGGCTCCATGACCTGGGGAAACCAAAATACAGAAGCTGAAGGGCACGAACAATTAGATTACGCTTTTGAGCAAGGAATTAATTTTATTGATACAGCAGAATTATATCCTGTTCCAGCAGAAGCAAAAACAAGTGGAAGAACAAGTGAAATTATTGGCACTTGGTTACAAAAAACAGGGAATAGAGACAAAGTAGTGTTGGCTTCAAAAATTGCAGGACCTGGAGAATATACAGCTCATATTCGCACAACAGGGTTTAGTCGAGAATCAATTAAAGATGCAGTTAATAAAGAGTTAAGCAGGCTACAAACCGATTATATAGATTTATATCAATTGCATTGGCCAGAACGACAAACAAACACTTTTGGCGTTAGAGATTACAGTCATAATCCAAGTGATCCTTGGAAAGACAATTTTAATGAAGTACTACATACTCTTGATGAAATTATTAAAGAAGGTAAAATTCGTCACGTAGGATTGTCTAACGAAAAGGCCTGGGGGACCATGCGATATATTGAAGAATATAAATGGAACAATCTCCCGAGAATGATCACTATTCAAAATGCGTATTCCCTTTTAAACAGACCTTTTGAGGGTGATCTTGCTGAAGTTTGTTTACGAGAAAATGTAGGTTTACTGGCCTACTCACCACTTGCCTTTGGGGTACTTTCGGGTAAATATATCAAGGGAACTGCAGCCGAGAATTCACGTTTAAAATTATTTCCAAGGTTAGCCCGGTATAGTAGCGAGCAAACGACCGAGGCCACGAGACGGTATTTAAAAATTGCTGAAGAAAATAATATGAGTTTAGCTCAAATGTCGCTAGCTTTTGTATTACAGCAGCCTTTTTTAACCAGTGCGATTATAGGTGCAACCAATTTGGTGCAGCTTAAAGAAAATATTGATAGTATAGAGGTTGAGTTAAGTAAAGTGATGCTGCAAAAAATTAATGCGGTTCATGGCGAAATTCCTAATCCTGCCCCATAGGGAGAACGGGATTCTTTCAAACAAAAAAACCTTACTCGAAAAGAGTAAGGTTTTTTTTATAAATTAATTTTATCACCATTTTTATCAAAAAAGTGATATTCTAAATATGTGTAAGCATCTCTAGGTAAAATTTTAATCCAGTTTTTATGTTCAAAATACCATTTTGAACGCATTGATGGAAAGCCCTTTGTTAAATAGGCTGCTATAAAGGGGTGTGTGTTTAAGGTCACCTTTTTATAGTCTTTTTTTAATAGTTGTTCCAGATCGTGAGAAATTTTCTGCACGATTCCAATAGGAGCTTCAACCTCCATTCCATTAATACCGTCGGGATTTTCCTCGCTGGTTTTAATTTTCATTTCAGGTCTCACTCTTTGTCTGGTTATCTGTATCAGTCCAAATTTGCTCGGAGGCAGGATCTTGTGTTTAGCCCTGTCATCCTTCATTTCATCACGAAGATGATTAAAGAGCTTCCTTCTGTTCTCTGCACTTGCCATATCGATAAAGTCGATAACGATTATTCCGCCCATGTCCCGCAATCGTAATTGTCGGGCCACTTCGGTTGCGGAGATTAAATTAACCTCAAGTGCAGTATCCTCCTGGTTGTTCGATTTGTTAGATCGATTTCCACTGTTTACATCTATAACATGAAGAGCTTCTGTGTGTTCTACCACAAGATAAGCTCCTTTAGCCATAGAAACGGTGCGTCCAAAGGATGTTTTGATCTGTCTCTCAATTCCATGTTTTTCAAAAATTGGAACTTTAGATTGATACAACTTAACTATTGATTCTTTTTTAGGTGCAATTTCCTGCACATAATCTTTAATTTGAATATAAAGCGATTCATCATCCACTATAATAGAAGTGAAGGAGTCATTAAATATATCTCTTAAAATAGAAGAGGCCTTATTCATTTCTCCCAAAACTTTACTGGGATAACGCGCTCTATGTAGCTTTTTACTCATTGCGGTCCAACGACCGTACAAGTTCTGTAAATCTCTGTCTAGTTCAGCTACTTTTTTGCCTTTGGCAACAGTACGTACTATCACTCCAAATCCTTTGGGAGTAATACTTTTTAGCAATCGCTTAAGTCTGTCTTTTTCTTCTTTATCTTCAATTTTTTGAGAAATCGAAATGCGATTGGAAAAAGGCACTAAAACAACATATCTACCCGCTATTGAAAGCTCCGAACTAATTCTTGGTCCTTTTGTAGATATAGGTTCTTTTGCAATTTGTACAAGTACTGTCTGATTTGATTTTAAGACTTCGGCAATGCTTCCGTCTTTATCAATATCTTTTTCAAACTGGAAATTCTTTAAAGAATAATCTCTAAGTTTACCTGTGCTTACACGTTTTATGAATTTTAAAAGCGAAGGAAGTTTCGGGCCTAAATCATGATAATGCAAAAATGCATCTTTTTCATAACCAACATTAACAAATGCTGCATTTAAACCTTGAACAGATTTTCTTACTTTGGCTAAAAACACATCACCAACCGAAAAATTACTGCCGTCCTCGTCTTTTTGAAATTCAATAAGTTTTCCATCTTTTAATAAGGCAAAATCAACATTGTTTGAACTAGAACGAATTATTAATTCTTTATTCATTTAGTTAATTTTTATCCATCACGCCTTGACGTGACAGATGGATTAAACATATTATTTTGATCACAGGATTTTAATCTGTAAAATTAATGATTACCTAAATTCTTAATTTAGACTGATCATAAATTTAATATCAAAGAACGATTTTTAATAGGGTTGAAAAAGCAGTTAAAAACTACTTTTTCGAATTATTTTTTCTTGTGACGATTAGCTCGTCTCCTTTTTTTACGCTTATGCGTAGCCACTTTGTGTCTTTTACGTTTTTTACCGCTTGGCATAAATTAATGCTTTTAAATTAATAATTTCTTTAATGTTTTATTTAATTTCAACGTTAGCTTTCACACTTTCAACAAAAACTTTTGCCGGTTTAAACGCAGGAATATTATGAGCGGGGATTTTAATTGTAATATTTTTCGAAATATTTCTACCCGTTTTTTCTGCTCTCGTTTTAATAATGAAACTTCCGAAACCTCTTAGGTATACATTGTCTCCACCTTCCAGCGAAGATTTTACTTCATTCATAAATGTTTCTATTGTTGCTTGAACATCACCTTTTTCAATTCCTAGTTTTTCAGAAATATTTGCTACTATATCAGCCTTAGTCATTACTTGTTTGTTTTTAGAGTTATCTATTAATATTAAGGGTTGCAAATATATGTATTTTAAATTCAATATTTCAAGCCTAATTCATTAAAATTTAACCTAATAAAGGTTTATTTTTGCCAATGCGTGAATTTTAAAATGAATTTTACTAAAACTTTAATACGTTGGTATTCAGAATATAAGAGAAATTTACCTTGGAGAGAAGCGCAAGACCCGTATTTTATTTGGCTGTCCGAAATTATTATGCAACAAACTCAAATTAAGCAGGGACTGCCATATTATAACGCCTTTGTTGCCAGTTTTCCAACGGTTTTTGACCTGGCCAATGCTAATGAAGCCGAAGTTTTAAAACTTTGGCAGGGATTGGGGTATTATTCAAGAGCGCGGCATTTACATTTTACCGCCAGATATATAGTAAACACATTACATGGAGAATTTCCTAATACTTACAGAGAATTATTAAAGCTCAAGGGTGTAGGGGATTATACAGCAAGTGCTATTGCTTCCATTTGTTACAACGAACCTCAGGCCGTTGTAGATGGAAACGTTTACCGCGTACTTTCCAGGTATTTTGCTATTGATGCACCGGTAAATTCGACCCGGGGCATTAAATTATTTAAAAGCCTTGCCCAGGACTTACTCCCCAAAGACAATTTTGGAGAATACAACCAGGCTATAATGGAGTTTGGTGCAAGGCAATGCCGGCCAAAATCACCAAACTGCGAGATATGCCCTTTAAATAATAGTTGTTTGGCCTTAGAATTAAATAAAGTAGCAGATCTTCCTGTAAAAAGTAATAAAACAAAGATCAGTAAAAAGCATTTTAATTTTCTGGTATTCATATCTAATGATCAAAAGACCATTCTGCATAAAAGAACAGCAAAAGGGATTTGGCAAAATATGTATCAATTTCCACTGGTTGAAACTAAGCAAGATTTGTTGGAGGAAAATTTCTCAAACCTCCCGCACATAAAATCACTATTAAATGGAGCGATATATAATTTTGACCTATACAATGAAAAAACTATAGTCCATAAACTTTCACATCAACATTTATACACTAAATTTTGGATCCTTAATGTTGAAGAATTACCCTGGGAAGGTATTAAGATTTCAGAGATCGAATCTTTGCCAGTTCCCGCATTAATTGGCAAATTTATTAGTGAGTTTAATTTTTAGAGGACAAATTGTTTTCATAATTTTTTCTTATTTTTAAAAAGTCATTTATTAAACCACTAATTTTGCAATACCACTAAACAGAATAATTATGTCGGGAACATTAAATAAAGTTATGCTTATAGGGCATTTGGGCGATGAAGTAAAATTGCATTATTTTGATGATAAAAATTGCGTAGGGCGATTTCCTTTAGCCACGAATGAGAGCTATGTGAATAAACAGACCAATGAGCGTGTTACCAACACAGAATGGCACAATATTGTAGTACGGAACAAAGCCGCCGAAATTTGTGAAAAATACTTATCTAAAGGGGATAAAGTTTATATAGAAGGGCGTATTAAAACCCGGAAATGGCAGGATGATAAAGGATTGGATCGTTTTTCGACCGAAATTCAATGCAAAGATTTTACATTTTTATCTACCAAAAATGAGAATGCACCTGCAAATGTTTCCTCTCCACCGGTACAATCAACAAATCAGAATAGCGAAAATGTTGCGAATGCACCTTTGGAAGAGGACGATGATTTGCCTTTCTAATTTATTTAACTAATACAATAACATTTGGATCCTGATCCCTATAGTTTAGTTATTACTGTTACTGCAATTGATGCCTCGGTTGTATCCGGGTTTGTGTTGTTAATATTATTGTTGCTGTGCTCTGCTTTGATCTCGGGAGCCGAGGTTGCTTTGTTCTCCCTTACCCGATTGGATATAGATACGGAACTTGAAGAACAGTCCAAACCCATAGAAATTGTTTCTAAACTTCTTCAAAAACCACAAAAGTTATTAGCTACCATATTGGTTGCCAATAATTTTATAAACATTGCCATAGTAATTCTGTTCGCGGCAATTAGCGACATTCTATTTAGAAATATAAATTCCAGTATTGATTTTTATTTTTTTGAAGTTAATCTCGTTTTCTTCATTAAGGTCATAATTGCCACATTTTTAATTTTACTTTTTGGTGAAATACTTCCCAAAATATATGCAAGTAGAAACAAGGTGAAGTTTTCCAAATTTATGGCATATCCGTTAAATATTTTAGACACTGTTTTTTCTCCTTTAAGTATTCCGATGCAGGGGATAACAAAAACCATTAATAACAGGCTGGGGAAGCAAAAAGCCAATTTAAGTGTAGACCAACTGTCCCAGGCTTTGGAACTTACAAGTGAGGCGGACACTACTACGGAAGAACACAAAATATTAAAGGGTATTGTATCTTTTGGGAACACAGACACGAAACAGGTAATGCGGCCAAGAATTGACATTTTTGCCTTGGAGGAAAGTTTAAAATACAACGAAATAATTCCTAAAATTATTAAACATGGCTATTCCAGGATTCCGGTGTACAGGGATAATGTGGATACTATTTTAGGGATATTATATGTAAAAGATTTATTGCCATATCTGGATAAGGAAGAGTTCGATTGGCCGGAATTATTGCGTGAACCATTTTTTGTTCCCGAAAATAAAAAGCTGGATGATCTAATGGAAGAGTTCCAGGAAAAAAAAGTGCATCTTGCCGTTGTTGTAGATGAATACGGAGGGACCTCCGGCCTGGTCTCATTGGAGGATGTTATAGAAGAGATCGTAGGGGATATAAGTAATGAATTTGACGATGAAGATCTTATATATTCTAAACTGGATAATAATAATTATGTCTTTGAAGGAAAGACCACCTTAAAGGATTTTTACAGGATAATTAAGCTTGATGATGAGGATGTCTTTGAAACTCAAAAAGGCGAAGCAGAAACTATTGCCGGTTTTGTTCTGGAAATATCGGGAAGCTTTCCTAAAGTAAATAGTGTAATAAATTTTGAAAACTACGTTTTTAAAATAGAAGGATTGGACAAAAAACGTATTAAACAAATAAAAGTTACAATTAAAAATTGATGAGACCCATTATTTTACTTTTTATCTTAGGCTTTTGTATTTCCTGTGGCAGTGACCCCATGCCAAAACCTAAAGCTTTTTTGAGATTGGATTATCCAAAGCCGGAATATAAATTGATTACAGCCGATCTCCCCTTTGTTTTTGAGAGAAATAATCTCTCAAACGGCATTGATAAAATTAAATCCTCTCAAGACAAAACATCTATCGGACTGGAAATACCATATCCAACTTTAAAAGGGACACTTTATTTAACCTATAAAAAAATTAATAAGAATAATTTGCACACCTATTTAGCCGATGCTCAGAATATTACACAGACGCATGCCATAAGAGCAGATGGCATTACCGAGCAACCTTTTTTGGATTTTGAAGATCGTGTTTTCGGGTCGCTGTTTGAAGTTGTGGGAAATGCTGCATCGCAATCGCAGTTTTATGTGACTGACAGTATAAATCATTTTTTGACAGGGGCCTTATATTTTTATGCAAAACCCAATTACGATTCGATATTGCCGGCTGCAAATTATCTTAAAAAAGATATGCAACACATTATGGAAACCTTAAAATGGAAACCATAAAAAAAGCCACCTGATAAGTGGCTTTTTTGTTTGAATGAAATTCTTTATTCGTTCGAAAAATCATCAACAGCTTTCATATCGCTAACTTTATATATATCGGCAACCTTCGTAACTGTTTCTTCGAGGGATTTATGATTTACCATGGCTTCATCATATTCTACCATGGCTAATTTGAGATCAAAATCTACTTTAGCAGATTTCACCCCGTCCATGCGGGCCAATTTCTTTTCTATTGTTCTGGCGCAACCTATTTCACAGGTCATACCATCGATGGTAAACTCTGCTTTTGCATATAAAGCATTAGGGTTCAGTTCCTTTTTTACGGCCATCGGAGCCGTTTCGACCGCGATAGTCTTGATCTCGGGTCGGGTTTCATTCTTACAGGAAACCATGAGAAGGGTTAATGTTAAAACACCAAGGATCTTTCTTAATACTATCATAGTTAAATTATATTGATATGACTACAAAACTACTAAATATTGGCGTTTATTGCGTTAAAAATTACACTTTTGCACCACTTTAACATTGTCGATGAAAGGATTTAATTCAAAATGGGCTTATCTTTTTATACTTTCCATTATTTGGGGAAGTTCCTTTATTTTAATAAAGAAGTCGCTTTTGGGATTGACACCCTATCAATTAGGGGCTTTAAGAGTTATTATTACCGGCCTGTTCCTGTTTATCCCCGGGTTTAAACGCCTTAAATCTATAAAACCAAGAGAATGGAAATGGATAGCAATTTCCGGGTTCCTCGGTTCCTTTTTCCCATCATTTTTCTTTGCCATTGCCGAAACCGAAATCGATAGTGCGGTCGCTTCCATAATGAATTCGTTAGTCCCGTTAAACACCATTTTATTAGGCTTTGCTGTATTTAAAATAGCCTCAACGAAACGGCAGGTTTTGGGCGTTATTATAGGGTTTATTGGTACAGCTTTACTTATTTTTAAAGGAGCACATTTAAATCCGGATCAAAATTATTTGTACGCTGTGTTTGTTATTATTTCCACGGTAATGTATGCGGCAAATGTCAATATTATAAAACGTCATTTACAGCATGTAAGCGCCTTAAATATAGCCTCCGGGAATTATGTGGTCATTATCATCCCAGGGATCATAGCGCTATTATTCACCGACTTTTTTTCGGAAGGTACTTTTGAAAACCCTGAATTTAAAATGGCTATGATCTACGTCACCCTGCTTTCCTTTTTTGGAACTGCAGTCGCTAAGGTTTTATTTAATAAACTGGTACATATTTCCACACCCGTTTTTGCCTCATCGGTAACGTATTTAATGCCCATAGTTGCTTTAATATGGGGCGTTCTGGACGGCGAAGGCTTTAGCTTTTGGCAAGGCCTTGCTACACTTATTATTATTTTAGGCGTGTACTTGTCGCATAGAAAACGGGTATAAAAAAATCCTGAAACATAAATCAGCTTCAGGATTTAAAGTATTTTTCTATTATTATCTAATCAAAATCCACATCACTTACACCTTCATTTACCAATACATTATTTATATTGAAAATAATGGTTTGCGGCCCCGATTTTACGATTTGATAATACGGGAACTGCACACCTTTTACAGGCGAGTATTTTGAATAATCCACAACAGTAAAGATTTCCTGACCATCCATAGTTATGCTTTTTTCAACTCGCTCTAACAACCCGGTTTCTGCATTGTAATACCTGAAAGATGCTTTACCGTCTTTTTCAACTTTTACCTTATACACATCATTACCTTCAATTGAGGTTAAACTCTCCAAAGTCAGGGCAAAGGAATCATCATAATATAACTCTGAAAACAAGGTGATCTTCGCTTTTTGATTTTCCAGCATTTCATCGTCCATATCCTTTTTTTGACCTTGCTGCTCTATATATCCGGTTTCCCCATTAAATTTTTGTTTCATTATAACTCCCATACCTTCAACACTCATCTCCATGGATTCCTTATTGGGAACCATTTGCTTTATTTCTGCCTTTGGGGCAAAAGGTGCGCCTTCGATAGTCACATCGGCACTTGAGTGAACTGTTTTTACCGCCATAGCGTTATCCTTTCCACCAATGGCCGAAATATACTTGTCCAGAACAGACTGCGCCGTGACCCCATCGGGAACTGGCTTGGTAAACACGGGTTTTTCAATTGGATTAGCAAATTTATCAAAGTACTTAATTGGGATTCCTGTTTTTTCAAGGTTTTCTAAAACCTCACTTCCTTTACCCACGACCACTATACGAGCGACATCAGCTTTAAAGTAAGTGTTTGCAACACGCTTTACATCCTCAATAGTAACCGCATTGATCTTTTCAAGATAAGTGGCGTAAAAATCCTCAGGCAGATTGTATAATTTAATATTTAAAGCATATCGCGAAATGGTTTGTGGGCTTTCCAGTGCCAAAACAAAATTACCCACATATTTGGCTTTGGCATCTGCCAAAGTTTCAGAGGTGACATTTGCGGTCCTGATCCTGTTGACCTCATTTAGGATTTCAACGACCGAACTATCGGTAACCATATTGCGTACAGCCGCTCCGGCTCTAAACCGGGAAATATATTTATTGGCATTTATTCTGGAATAGGCACCATAAGTATAACCATGTTCTTCGCGTAAATTATTATAAAGATAAGCGCTCGATCCTCCCCCTAAAATATGATTTGCTATTAAAACGGCATGATAATCGGGACTATTCATTTTAAAGGTCACCGTATTCATCAATGACACATTGGATTGTACGGCATTTGGCATATCGACAAAATTGATCTCTGTGAGTTCTACGTTAGGATTGGCCTGTATAACATTTATATCAACCACACTGGATTTTTCCCAGGTTCCAAAATACGTTTCGACCTGTGATTTGATGGTGCTATAGTCCACATCTCCAATAATAACCAAATACGCCTTATTGGGGTTAAAATATTTTTGATAGAAGGCATTTACATTATCCAAAGTCACGTTATTAACCGTTTCTTCGGTAACAAACTCACCAGATGGGTGATGAGTGCCATAAGTCAGGGCCGTGGCCACTCTCCCTGCAATGGCATCGACACTTTTCTCCTGTATCTTTAATCCTTCGATAAGCTTGTCCTTTTCTTTTTGAAATTCTTCTTCCGTCAATAAGGGGTGCATCGCAGCTTCAGCCATAAGTTCCAGCATCCGTTCGGAATATTTAGACAATGTCCGGGCAAAAGCACTTCCTGATCCAAAATTTAATGTAGCGCCTAAAAAATCTATCTCTTCATTAAAAGGGTCTTTGGGAATGTTGGTCGTCCCGTTACCTAACATGGCCCCCAACAAGCTGGAGGTCCCGGCTTTATCACCTTCGAAAATGGGGTCGTTATCAATATTCAAATTATAGGAAACTCTGGGGAGTTTGTGATTTTCGACAACAAGAACCTTCATTCCGTTATCGAGTTCGAATTCCTTCGGAGTTTCCAGTGATATTTTCGGAGCGGGCCCCGATTCGGGTTGCTTGGATCTGTCGATTTGAGAATTTACTCCAACAGACATTAAGAACAATGTAATTATTATGGATATCTTGGTTTTCATAGGTTATATTTTTATTGATCGTCTTCTTTAGGTAAATATTCCAATTCTACACGTTGATTCGGGCTTAAATACTTTTTAGCCACTTCCCGAATTTCTTCCCTGGTGATGGACCTGTATATATCGATTTCTTTATTAATCAAATTGACATCCCCATAAAGCAGGTAATACCTGGCCAAAGAATTTGCAATACCGGCAATACTGGAATTTGAATTCACAAATTGATTTTCGAATTGGTTCTGAAGTTTTTGAAAATCTCTTTCAGTAATTAATTCATTCTGCATTTTAACAATTTCCTCATCCATTTCGGCGAGCAGTGTTGTTAGGCTTACTTCCCCTAGTGGTAAAGCAAACAGGGCGAAAAAGTTATAATCCATTTGCGCAGCGTTAACAGCCTGAACAGCCAATGCCTGTTTTTGCTCATCGACCAATTTCTTATACAAAACAGAGCTTTTTCCTCCACTTAAATAGCTGGAAATCATATCTAAAATATAAGCATCCCGCTCTTTAAATCCGGGAGTTCGGTAGGTGGCAATGATCGCCGGAATTTGAATATTGGCGTCATAGGTTTTAGCCTTGATCGTTTCGGTAATGGGAACTTCTTTTGGAAAATTCCTTACTACATCTTCACCTTTTGGTATCTCGCTAAAATAATCACCGACTAATTTTTTTGTGTCCGTAATATTTATATCCCCTGCAATTACCAATACCGCATTATTAGGCACATAGTATTTTTTAAAATACGCCTGAAACTCTTCAAGGGTGGCCGCGTCAAGGTGCTCCATATCGCCTATAAGCTTAACCTTGTAAGGATGTACCTTAAACAGGTTTTCATTTATAGCAAATAGAATCTGACCGTAAGGACTGTTGTCATTCCGTGTTCTTTTTTCCTCTTTAACCACCTCATTTTGCGTATCTACACCTACCTGATCTATTACAGGGTGAAGCATGCGCTCGGATTCCAGCCAAAGCCCTAATTCCAATTTATTGGATGGGAATATTTCATAATAATAGGTCCGGTCCAAACTTGTATTAGCATTACGGGTCCCACCGTTGGAATTCACAATTTTAGTAAACTCTCCCCGCCCAATGTTCTTTGTTCCTTCAAATAAAAGGTGCTCAAAAAAGTGTGCGAACCCTGTTCTTTCAGGATTCCCGTTGTCTCCAAGATCTTTACCTCCAACATTATACATCACAGAAGTCGTTACAACAGGTGCCGTATTGTCCTGATGCAGGATAACATGTAAACCGTTATCAAGATCAAATTCTTCAAACGTAACTTCCTGTGCAGAAATCACTAATGTGCTTAACGCAAAAGAAGCTAAATAAAACAGGTATTTTTTCATTTGTAATTATTTTTGATTATTCAATTAGATATAGGTCTGAAACATTTAGATAATGTAACAAGGTGTACAAAAATAGGAAATGAGAGCCGTAAATAAATTAAGAAAAGAATAAAATTATAAATATTGGAAAGTAACCAACTTTTTCCGAAATTTATGGAGCGGTAAATATTAAGATCAAATTGATGAAAAAAATAGGGTTGCCTCTTCGTTTTGGAATTGCTATAAGTGGATGCTTAATTGCCTTTTTTTTGATTCTTTCACTTTTTAATTTACATACCTCTCCTGGTTTTAGCCTTTTTAATGGAGTTATTATAGGATTTGGAATATACGAAGCAATAAAATCTTACAAATTAAGGCAGGGGTCAAAATTTAATTATACCGGTGGTTTTAAAACAGGGATTCTAACGGGTTTCGTGCCAACTATTATATTTACAATATTTTTTGCGTTTTATGCCGTTGAATTTGAAAGTGATTTTCTTTTTCAACTTCTGGAGTCCTTTAGGGAACTTGAATTTTTTAATACGGAAACGCCTTCCAGCCATATCAAATTGGGAACAACCGCGTTGGTAGGCCCGGAATTTGATAAGGGAATTGAAATTATTCTGAGACTTGTTGCACTGTCTGTAGTTGGATTTATGGGTCTTATATCCACCTTAATATTAACCCTGATTCTTATGCAGATGTTTGTACGTAATATCGATAAATATGAATTGAAATAAAGGATCCAAAAAAAATAAAAATACCGATTTGTAGGAATGCATCCATTTTTTTCCGAAATTTAAGGATGTAATAATGTTATCTGATGTATTATGAAAAAAATAACATTACCAGTACGTTACGGCATTGCAATTAGTGGCTCTTTAATTGCATTTTTTTTAATTCTATCTCTTTTTGGTTTACATACTAATCCGGCCTTTAGTTTATTTAATGGCGTAATTACGGCATTTGGAATATACGAAGCGATAAAAACCCACAAGTTGAAGCAAGGCACTAAGTTTAATTATACCACTGGTTTTACAACCGGCATTGTTAGCGGTTTTGTAGCCACTTTTATTTTTACCATATTCTTCACTTTTTACGCCACAGAAATTAATACTGGTTTCCTTGTTGAGTTACTCGAAGTTTTTAAGGGAGACTACAATGTTGACATTGGCCTTGTGGCCTTTTCGGTGGCAATTATGGGCTTCGCAACGACTGTAGTTCTAACCCTTGCCTTTATGCAATTATTTAAGGGAAGCCGCAATATGTTTTAAAAAATATAAATCGTTTGTAGTTTAATTAATTAGCAGTATATTTGCACCCGCCTTTCAAAAAGGCAGGCACATTCTTTGAACAAATTAATTAATATAAACGTTACGCTATGTACGCAATTGTAGAGATAGCAGGGCATCAATTTAAAGTTGAAAAAGACCAGAAAGTTTTTGTTAATCGTTTGGCAACTGAAGAAGGAAAGCAAGTCGCTTTCGATAATGTTCTTCTTGTATCCGATGGTGACAAAGTAACTGTAGGCGCCCCGGCTATAGACGGAGCTCAGGTAGGAGCAAAAGTCTTAAATCATCTTAAAGGTGATAAAGTTATAGTTTTCAAAAAGAAAAGACGTAAAGGCTATAGAGTAAAAAATGGTCATCGTCAATCTTTAACCGAAATTCAAATTGAAAGCATTGCTGCTTCCGGAGCTAAAAAATCTGCTCCTGCAAAGGCAGCCAAATCTGCCTCCGCTAAAGCTACGGCAGAGGTGAAAGCAGAACCTAAAGCTAAGGCAGCTGCACCGAAAGCAAAAGCCAAACCGGCTTTAAAAGAAGACGCAAGCCAGGATTTGAGCAAAATGACCGTAGCTCAATTAAAAGATATGGCAAAGTCAAAAGGCATTACAGGTATTTCGGGTATGAAGAAAGCCGATCTAATAGCAGCGTTAAGATAATATAAAGCATTAAATCGAAATAAAATGGCACATAAAAAAGGAGTCGGAAGTTCGAAAAACGGTAGAGAGTCAGAATCGAAACGATTAGGCGTTAAGATATTTGGCGGTCAGGCTGCAATAGCCGGAAACATTATCGTAAGACAAAGAGGTACAACACATCACCCCGGTGAGAATGTGTATGCCGGTAAAGATCATACATTACACGCTCAAGTTGATGGTCTTGTAAAGTTTACAAAGAAAAAGAATAACAAATCTTATGTTTCTATAGAGCCTTTTGAGGCTTAAGAAGTATATTTTTTCGAAATATTTAAAATCCCTTTCCGGAAACGGAGAGGGTTTTTTTGTTTATGCGCTTTTTAACCCAGTTGGATATTAAAAAACCCCTACAAGAATGCAAGGGTTTAAATTATTATGAGATTCCTGCCTTCTCAGGAATTTAATATCTGTAGTATTCCGGCTTATAAGGGCCTTCTTTTTTTACACCAATATATTTGGCCTGGTCTTCGCGAAGTTCGGTTAGCTCTACACCAATTTTTGCCAAGTGTAATTTTGCAACCTTTTCATCAAGGTATTTTGGAAGCATATACACTTCGTTTTTATAGTTCTCGATGTTATTCCAAAGTTCAATTTGTGCCAAAGTCTGGTTTGTAAATGAGTTACTCATAACAAAACTGGGGATGACCTGTCGCACAGCCTAAATTCACCAGGCGGCCTTCAGCCAAAATGATCAGATCCTTTCCGTTAATAGTGTATTTATCAACCTGTGGTTTAATAGTGTCTTTGGTATGACCATGGTTTTCATTTAACCAGGCCATATCAATTTCGTTATCGAAATGCCCGATATTACATACTATGGCTTTGTCCTTTAATGCTTCAAAATGTTGTCCCTGAACGATATCTTTATTTCCAGTAGTGGTAATCACAATATCGGCTTTGTCAATAACGCTTTCCAAACGTTTAACTTCGTAACCGTCCATAGCTGCTTGAAGCGCGCAAATAGGGTCAATCTCGGTAACGGTAACTATAGCGCCGGCTCCACTAAATGATGCTGCAGTACCTTTACCCACATCACCATAACCACAAACTACGACGCGTTTTCCGGCAATCATTAAGTCCGTTGCCCTTTTTATAGCATCAACGGCGCTTTCACGGCATCCGTATTTATTATCAAATTTGCTTTTTGTTACAGAATCATTCACATTAATGGCAGGCATTGGTAATGTACCGGCTTTCACCCTGTCGTATAATCTGTGTACTCCGGTCGTTGTTTCTTCAGATAAGCCATTAATTCCGGGAACCAATTCATGATAACGGTCCAGTACCATATTGGTGAGGTCTCCACCATCATCAAGGATCATATTTAAAGGTTTTCTCTCTTCTCCAAAAAATAAGGTTTGCTCTATACACCAGTCGAATTCTTCTTCGGTCATATCCTTCCAGGCATAAACTGCGGTCCCGGCAGCTGCAACAGCGGCAGCGGCTTGATCCTGGGTTGAGAATATATTACAGGAACTCCAGGTAACATCAGCACCAAGCGCTTGTAAGGTCTCTATCAAGACTGCTGTTTGAATAGTCATATGCAAACAACCTGCAATACGCGCACCTTTAAGGGGTTGCGAATCTTTATATTCTTCACGAAGGCTCATTAATCCGGGCATTTCGGCCTCGGCCAGTTCTATCTCTTTTCTTCCCCAGGCCGCAAGCGACATATCTTTGACTTTATTGGCTATAAAAGGAATTGTTTTTGTGTTCATAATTGTATATTTACATCTAAATTTGCGACTGCAAAGATAACTAATAACTTCGAGAAATATAAATGCCGCTCTATAAAACTATTACTCCCAATTCACAAACTGTTGTTAAAATATGGAAGATCACAGAGCCCTATGATGAATTGCTCGAACCCCTGGCCTTATTACCTGAAAATCTGGAACGGGTAAAGCGGATGAAAAGTGAGATCCATCAACGGGGATTTTTAAGTGTGCGTCATTTATTGAGGGCCATGAGATATTCCGATAAAGATCTTTTCTATGACGAATTCGGTAAGCCACATTTAAAGGATGGTAAACACATTTCCATTTCGCATTCCTTTACTTTTTCGGCAGTTATTATAAGCGATGTTGCCATAGGGATTGATGTCGAAAAACAACGCGATAAAATAAAACTTATCGCAAATAAATTTGTAGATTTTGAATTTCAGTATTTAGATCGAAGTGACGAAGATTATGTGAGGAAATTAACCCTGATCTGGTGTGCAAAAGAATCATTATATAAGCTCTTTGCAACTCCGGGCCTAAGCTTTAAACAGCATACTCTTGTAATCCCATTTACATTTAATGAAAGTTCTACCGTCAGTTGGATCGATTATAATGATATAAAACATCGTTACAGGGCCTACTTTATTGAATTTGAAGGTTTTACCTGTGCTTACACCATACCCTGAATGAAAAGTGTATACCGTAACATACTATCGCAGGTTGGTAAAGGAGAAAAATGCCTTGCCGTTTTGATCGATCCCGATAAAATGGAACTTAATAATATACTCGCCTTTGTTAAAAAGGTAAATGCATCAATAGCCACACATATATTTGTAGGAGGAAGCAATGTTAAGGATAAAGTTACCGAGGATCTGGTTCATGAAATTAAAAAACACACTAAGCTTCCCATTGTACTATTTCCCGGTGATGTTTCACAAATTACCCCGGAGGCAAATGCCTTATTATACCTGTCCTTAATTTCAGGAAGAAATTCGGATTACCTCATAGGCAAACATGTAGAGTCCGTTTCAAAATTAAGACATTCAAAACTTGAGGTAATTCCTACCGGATATATATTGATCGAAAATGGAAAAGAAACAGCTGTGGAAAGAGTGTCTGAAACCCTGCCCATGTCGCGCCTTAATATTCAGGATGTTGTTGATACGGCTTTAGCAGGACAGTTACTTGGCCTGCAATTAGTTTACCTGGAAGCAGGAAGCGGAGCGACACATCCTGTAGAAAGAAAAATGATTTCAGAAGTGAAAAAGGCCTTAAATATTCCCGTAGTTGTTGGGGGAGGCATAAGAACCAAACAACAACTGAATGAAGCCTATACGGCAGGGGCCGATCTGGTAGTTATAGGAACCGCGATCGAAGAAGACGAATCGTTTTTTAACCAGCTAAATTGATGGAAGGCCTTATCAATTTTTTTATTGAGCCCTATAAAACGGCAACCACCCTAAATATTCTTCTGGAATTAATGGCAGCGACATTCGGTGTATTAAGTGTGATTTATGCCAAACGGGAAAATATATTGGTATTTCCAACAGGCATAATAAGCACAGGGATCTATGTTTACCTCTTATCTCAATGGAATCTTTATGGAGATTTAATCATAAACATCTACTATACTCTAATGAGTATATTCGGATGGTATATGTGGAGTAAAATAATTGACGCTGATAAAAATCATATACCGATTTCCAGGACTACAGGATTAGATAAACTAAAAGCCTTCGGAATATTTATATTCACCTCACTGTTTGTCATTTTCGTGTATCGATATTACAACGTTATGCCAAACGATTTGAACCTTGGCGATAGTATCGATTTTGCGTTTTCAAATTTAACTTCGGGTAATTTGGAACAATTTAGGATAGCCACTCCTTTTTTAGATACTTTTACAACAGGGATATTTTTCGCGGCCATGTGGTTAATGGCTCTTAAAAAAATAGAAAACTGGACCCTTTGGATTTTGGGAAATATAGTTTCTATTCCGTTATATTTTGCGAAAGGATATGGTTTTACCGGAATACAATATTTTATATTTTTAATTCTTGCAATACAAGCATATAATCAATGGAAGAAAAACTTAAACAGCAAGCTTCGAACTGTATAAAGGTGGTTTTGTTTGGGCCGGAATCGACGGGAAAAACAACTCTTTCGAAAAAGCTGGCAAGGCATTATAATTCGGTATGGGTGCCTGAATATGCGCGTGAGTATCTGCAAAATAAATGGAATAATGAGAGAAAGACCTGCGAACCTGAAGATTTGGTTCCCATTGCCGAAGGGCAAATGTGTCTTGAAAATGAATTGTCGCAAAAGGCCAATACAGTTTTGATATGCGACACCGATTTGCTGGAAACCATGGTATATTCACAAGCCTATTATGTTGGAAGCTGTGATCCCGTTTTAGAGGAATTTGCGATCAAAAACACTTACGATCTCTATTTTTTAACTTATATTGACACTCCCTGGACAGCCGATGATCTTCGTGATAAACCACTTGAAAGACAACGGATGTTCAAGGCTTTTGAAGATGCTTTGATCAATAATAATAAACCCTATGTATTACTGAAAGGAAGCAGGAAAGAACGGTTGCAACAAGCCATATCTCATATTGATAAACTAATAAAGGAAAGAGATTGAATTTTACCGAAAAGGACATACGTCAAATACAAAATAAGGGATTAACTGTTGAAAAGATAAACGCCCAAATTGATCTTTTTAAAGCGGGTTTGCCATTTATTAATTTGAAGGAAGCTGCTACTATAGGTAACGGGATTTTAAAAGTTGAAGATCGCGAAAAGGAAAAATACATCAATTTTTTTGAGAGTAAGCGAGATTCGATTTCGATTTTAAAATTCGTACCGGCATCAGGAGCTGCAACCCGTATGTTTAAGTTTTTATTTCAATTTTTGGATGAATATAAAATGTCGGAAGAAAGTATTAATTCATATATAAACAGGCATAAAGCGAAAGAACTTTCAATATTTTTAGTGGGCCTGGAAAAACTTCCGTTTTTTGAAGATGTTATATTTTATTTACACGAACTGTTTTCTAATTTTAATGAACTGCCTTATAATGTACAACGTACGGAGTTCATTAAAACGATGTTGGAAGAAAACCGTCTAAATTACAGTTTTTCGCCCAAAGGATTACTCCCATTTCATAAATACAAGGAGCATGTTTCTACGGCTTTCGAAGAGCATCTATTTGAAGCAGCCTCATATGCCTCATCAAATAAAAAAGCAAATTTACACTTTACAATTTCCGAAAAATACAATCACAAATTTGACGAAGAATTTAAATACATTGAGGAAGATGTTGAAGAACAAACGAACACCTTTTTCAATATTAACTTTTCATATCAAAGAGAATCTACAGACACTATTGCGGTATCGCATATAAACGAACCATTAAGAACCGATGATGGGAGTTTGCAATTTAGACCGTCGGGCCATGGGGCATTGCTTGAGAATTTAAATGATTTTGATTCAGATATTATTTTTATTAAAAATATTGATAATGTTGTTGTCTCTAAATTCAATGAAGAAGTTGCACAATATAAAAAGATGCTCGCAGGAATTCTATTGGAGGTGCAAGAGCAGGCTTTTAAATATCAGAAACATTTAGCCAATAATAAGACCTCCCATGAAGATGTTATTGGGATTTCCCAGTTCTTATCACAGAAATTGAATGTTCAATTTAATGCGGATTTCCATTCCGGTTCTATTGAAGATAAAATCTTGTATTTAACCGAAAAGTTAGATCGCCCTATACGGGTGTGTGGGATGGTAAAAAATGAAGGTGAACCTGGCGGAGGACCATTTTGGGTTATCGGTGAAGATGGAAACTGTTCGCTTCAAATCGTTGAATCGGCACAAGTCGATAAGAAAAATAAAATTCAAAAAAATATTTTAAAAGAAGCCACTCATTTTAATCCTGTCGATTTGGTCTGTGGAATAAAGAACTATAAAGGAGAAATGTATGATCTTTTAAAATTCGTCGATCCTAAAACAGCGTTTATAACCATGAAAACAAAGGTTGGGAAGGACATAAAGGCTCTGGAATTACCGGGACTCTGGAATGGTAGTATGGCCCACTGGAATACTATTTTTGTGGAAGTTCCGCTTAAGACCTTTAACCCGGTAAAGACGGTTAACGACCTTTTGAAACCTCAACATCAAAACACCTGATTTTGAATTTAGACGAACTTTTGTCGGAATTGACCTTTAAGGCCGTGAGAAGTAGTGGAGCCGGAGGGCAACATGTCAATAAAGTATCCTCTAAAGTAATATTGTTCTTTAGTATAACCGAATCGGAATTACTAACCGATGAACAAAAAGAAACCCTTATAACAAACCTTAATACCAAACTTACCAATGCACAAATATTAATTCTAAGTTGTGATGAAAGTCGTAGTCAACATAAGAATAAGGAAATAGTGATAGAACGTTTTTTAGACACTATCGTGGAAGGGCTAAAGGTTAGAAAAAAAAGGGTGCCGACAAAGACTCCAAAGGCAGTTAAACAAAAGCGTTTGGACGAAAAGCGCAAACAAGCCAAATTAAAGGCCACACGTAAAAAACCCGATATAGATTAAAATAGTTGTGATTCTTAGCTCAAAATTCAAAATTCTGAATTACCTTTGTGCTGTTCTCAAAAGGGGGTGCTAATAACTGAATTCTAAAGGATTTATACAGATCCTGAAATAAATTCAGGACGAGCTGAGATCATACCCATTGAACCTGGAACAGGTAATGCTGTTTAGGGATCCGAGCGTTAAAAAGATATCCACCGGATATTTTAGTGAGGAGTAAAATGGTGCGGAGGCAATATATTTGTAAAGTCCTCTCACTTCAAACCATCATTAGGTTAAACAAAGAATAATCACCTCTTTTTATTCGTATAATTTTATTTATCGAATGAAAAATGTATTTGTTTTCTTATGTCTTTTTGTAATGTCGGCTGAAGTATTTTCACAGGAAACGCAGCAAGACTCTACAAAAGTTGAAAAACTAGATGAGGTTTTGGTCAAGGCCGTTCGTGTTAATGCGACCTCTCCGATTACCCATTCAAACGTCACGAAAAAAGATCTTGAAGCCCGTAATTTGGGGCAGGATATTCCCTATTCTTTTAAACTATTTACCTTCGGTCGTAACCACAAGCGATGCCGGGGCCGGAGTGGGTTATACCGGCATTCGTGTTCGTGGTGTTAGCGCTCAGTCCACAAATATTACAATTAATGGAATTCCCATATAACGATGCAGAATCATTGGGCACCTTCTGGGTAGATCTACCGGACTTCTCGTCCTCGGTTGAGAACTTGCAATTACAGCGGGGCGTTGGGACCTCTACAAACGGATCGGGTGCTTTTGGAGCGAGTATCAATATTTTAACCGATGCTGTTTCCGAGGCTCCAAATGGGGAATTTTCAAATGCTGTTGGTAGTTATAATACAAGAAAACATACCCTTAAATTTAGCACCGGAATCCTAAACGACCATTTCGAAATTGCCGGACGCCTATCTCAAATAAAGTCTGACGGCTACATAGACAGGGCCACATCCGATTTAAAATCGTATTTCCTGCAAGCCTCTTATGTCGATGATAACACATTGATCAAAGGATTGGCTTTTGGGGGGCACGAGATCACCTACCAGGCCTGGAACGGGATCGATGCCGAAACGCTTAGGACCGACAGAACTTTTAATCCTTCGGGAATTTATACCGATGATATAGGTAATATTCAATTTTATGACAATGAGATCGATAACTACAAGCAAGACCATTATCAATTGCATTGGAATGAAAAAATGAATTCTAATTGGTCCACAAACCTTGGCTTGAATTACACTTATGGGCGGGGCTATTTTGAACAATATAAGGAAGACCAGGATTTTTCAGATTATGATCTATCCGAAATTAATATAGGAGAAGAAACCATAAGCAGTACCGACCTCATTAGAAGACGTTGGCTGGATAATGATTTTTATGTGGTTAATGCAAATGCAAATTATAAGAACAATGAGGTGAATCTCACCTTCGGGGGATCATATAGCCGTTATGAAGGCGACCATTTTGGGGAGATAATTTGGGCACAATATACAAGCGATAGTAATATAAGAGATCGATATTATAATGGTAAGGGTAAAAAAAATGATTTCAGCCTGTTTTCTAAAGCCACTTACAGACTTAACGATTTGATAAGTCTTTACGGAGACTTACAGCTGCGATCGGTAGATTATAAAACCTCGGGATTAACCTCGGACAGGATTGGTTTAGTTGTAAATGAGCATTATAGTTTTTTTAACCCCAAAGCCGGAATTACCTTTACATTCAATGACAGGAATAATGTTTATTTCTCCTATTCCAGGGCGAATAGAGAACCCGGCAGAAGTGATTTTGAAAATAATCCGGACATAAAACCGGAACAACTTAACGATTTTGAATTAGGTTGGAGATATTACGGGGAAACTTTCGAAATAAACACAAATGCGTATTACATGTTATACAATGAACAATTGGCACTTACGGGGAATATAGATGATACAGGAGCACCCATAAGAGCCAATAGTGGTAAAAGCTATAGGCTTGGTCTGGAGGTTGAGGCATCGATAAAGGTGTCTGACCATTTTGCATTACAGCCTAATTTTACAGTGAGTTCGAACAAGAACAAAGAATCATTTTCATCCATCGATGGTGAGATTGTAAATCTGGGCAAAACGAATATATCATTTTCTCCCGAATTTATTGCCGCAAATGTATTGGTTTTTCAACCCGCTGCGCATCTTCAACTATCGCTTTTAAGCAAGTATGTGGGAAAACAATATATGGGGAACACCGATGCGGAAATTTCTAAACTCAACAGTTATTTTGTGAATGATCTTAATGTGTCCTATGAAATTAAAACCCATTCAATTTTTAAATCTATTTTACTTTTGGGGATCGTAAATAATATTTTTAATAAAGAGTACGTGTCCAACGGGTATTATTTTACTTACGATGACACATGGTCTGTTCCCGGAGAAGTAACAACTATTGAAGGTGCGGGATATTACCCACAGGCCACAACCAACTTTTTATTGGGGGTAACGTTAAAGTTTTAGTTGGAGACTATAAGTGTATTTCCGCTTTGTTCGACCCTATAATTTTTTAAACCGCATGGCAGTGCTGCGTTGCCCAGAGGTTGTCCGTTAATGAAGCTATATGTATTTTCATCTCCGCAACCACAAGTACCTTCTAAGCCCATAACAGTGAGTGCCGAACAGGAATTTGGACTATGATTAGGGTCGCTTCCATCCCATGCCAGGAACCCCGTTCCGGTATTGGTGACAATAACACCATTATTACCATCCCCTGAAATAAACACAGAATTACCCACAAACTGCAATTGACTGTATTGGGGCAAATTTAAATTTACATTCACGTTTACAGGAACATTCAGTAAAAATTTACAATTGCTATTTGTATTATCACTTTTGCTGCAAGAAATCAAAGTGAAACCTATTAATAGCAACATTAATATCTTTTTCATCTATGCTGTTTTTTTGGTTACAATTTACAACAAAAACTATGTTGAACTAAATATTTTGTATATTTGCCTTACAATCTCGTGTTAACGGGATTTTTTGCATTAAATCCGAACTTAAATTCCTATCATATCGAAATCTATCAAGGATATTTTAATATAAATGCAATTGAATTAAATGAAAACGATTAAGTTATGAGTAAAGTTTCTTACTATACAGCAGTAGGGTTAAAAAAATTAAGGGAAGAGTTGCATCAGCTTAAGGATGTGGACCGTGTTAAGGCTTCGCAGGCCATAGCGGAAGCAAGAGATAAAGGGGATTTGAGCGAAAATGCAGAGTATGATGCTGCAAAAGAAGCTCAAGGGTTGTTAGAAATGAAAATTTCTAAACTTGAAGAGACATTGTCTGGTGCCCGGCTTATAGACGAATCGCAACTGGACAATTCCAAAGTTCTTGTGTTGTCGAAAGTTAAAATTAGAAACCAGTCCAATGGTATGGAAATGACCTATACCCTGGTAGCCGACGGTGAAGCAGATCTGGCTTCGGGTAAAATATCGGTTAACTCTCCTATAGGAAGAGGACTGCTAGGTAAATCTGTTGGTGAAGTGGCCGACATACAAGTACCTAATGGTATAATGAAATTTGATGTTTTAGAAATATCCCGATAGAACATAATTAAAAAATGGCTACAATTTTTACAAGAATTATTAATGGTGAGATCCCCTGTTACAAAGTAGCGGAAACAGACGATTTTTTAGCGTTTTTGGATGTAAACCCTAATACAAAAGGACATACACTTTGCATACCTAAAAAAGAAGTAGATAAAATTTTCGATCTTGATGAAGAGACCTATAACGGACTCATGAGTTTTTCGAGAAGAGTCGCCCATGCTATCGAAAAAACCATTCCTTGTAACCGGGTGGGAATTTCGGTTATAGGACTGGAAGTGCCACATGCTCATGTCCATTTAATTCCGCTGCATTCTATGGAAGATGCCCGGTTTATTGCTAAAGCGACTTTATCGAAGGAAGATTTTATTGTTATAGCAAAAGCAATTCATAAAAATCTATAAACGCCTTAAAGAAATTTGTATTGTAGTACCCTTATTTATTTCGGAGGCAAACACTTTAATTTTACCATTATGGTAATCTTCAATAATTCGTTTGGCAAGCGACAAACCTAATCCCCAACCTCTTTTTTTAGTCGTATATCCCGGGTCAAATATTTTGTTGAAACGTTTTTTTGGAATGCCCTTGCCCGTGTCTGAAATCCTAATTTTTATAAACTTGTCTTTAGTTAAAATTTCGATTTTTATCTGTCCTTTCCCCTTCATGGCATCGATAGCATTTTTCACTAAATTCTCAATGGTCCAGCTAAAGAGCTGTGGATTTAAACTCACATTAATTTCTTCATTAGGCGCTACAAATTTAAAATCAATAAGTTTTGAGGAACGCCGTTTTAAATAGTCATAAGCATTTTGGGTTTCTCTAACAATATCGGATCTCACTAATGTCGGGAAAGACCCTATTTTACTAAATCTTTCTGTAATTGTTTGTAATCGATCAATATCTTTCTCAATTTCTTTGATATGATCGGGATCTATATTTTCGCTTTTTAAAATTTCGGTCCAGCCAATTAAAGAAGATAAGGGTGTGCCTATTTGATGGGCTGTTTCTTTTGCCATTCCGGACCAAAGTTTATTTTGTGTTGCAGCTTTGGAACTGCGATAAAAAAGAAAAGCGACTGCACCAAACAACAAAATAATAAGAACTAAGGCAAAAGGATAATATTTTAATTTGTTAAGTAAAGGCGAGTTACCATAATAGATGATACTTTGCACTTCATTTTCATAAATAACTTCAATAGGCGTGTTCTCTTTCTTAAATTGTTCAATTAAATGAGCTAATTGAATTGAATCTTTAGCCTTTTTATCTTGGATATTATTATGGCTAAGGACGTTTCCTTCATCATCGGTCAATATCATGGGAGTGGTCTTGTTACTTTGAATGATCTCTAATGGTAAACCACCTATATCCTCTGTTAAGTTACTGCTCTCATTGATATCGCGATAGGCAGAAGACCAGTTTTGCATTTTAGAACGCTCTTCGGCCTTGAAATTTTGAAAGAAAATATACGTATTCCAAAGAATCAATGAGATAATTATAAAGGAAGCTGTTATTACAACCCAGCGTAAAAAATTCGTGTTATTGGGAAAAGTCATGGATTAATATTAGAGTTCTAAATATAATGTAAATCTGTTAATAATATTGTATGACAAGCCTCCAATTCATTTTTAGATAATTATTAGAATAGCTACCTTTGTATAAATTACAAATTTTAATGACATCATTCGAACCCAAAGACCTTTCGGTAGGAAGATTACATGGTTTATTATTGAGTTCAATTGCTCCAAGACCTATTGCATTTGCAAGTACTTTAGATACTGAAGGGCGCCCAAATTTATCGCCCTTTAGCTTTTTTAATGTGTTTAGTGCCAATCCGCCAATATTAATTTTTTCTCCGGCAAGGAGGGTTAGGGATAATACAAGTAAGCACACTTTAGAGAATGTCGAAAATACCAGGGAAGTAGTTATAAATGTAGTAAATTACGATCTTGTTCAACAAGCATCACTAAGCAGTACAGAATATCCTGAAGGAATTAACGAATTTGAAAAGGCAGGGTTAACAATGCTTGAGTCGGATATAGTAAAACCCTATCGGGTTGCGGAATCTCCCGTGCAGTTGGAATGTAAAGTCAATGAAATTATAAAATTAGGAACCGAAGGAGGGGCCGGAAACCTTATTATTTGTGAGATGGTAAAACTTCATGTAGCCAATGAAGTATTGGAAGACGATGGCTCCATTAATCAGGAAAAACTGGATTTGGTAGCAAGAGTGGGAGGTAGTTATTATAGCAGGGCAAATAAAGGATTTTTCGAGATTCCCAAACCATTGAGAACTATGGGTATAGGTGTAGATAGTCTTCCGGAAAATGTAAGAAACAGCATGGTTTTAACAGGCAATGACCTTGGTATGTTAGGTAACGTTGAAAAGTTGCCGGCAGCGGAAGATGTCAAATTATTTATCGATGCCTTGAGCCAGCGTTACCCGAAAATTAAAAATGCCTCCGCAAGAGAAAAACATAAAAAAGCACGAGACTTTTTAAGTTATGGCGATATAGAAAGCGCATGGAAACTTTTATTGTCTTAAAACAGTTAGTTTCTGATTAACAAAAGACGAATGAGGAAATAAATAAGTAAAGGTTATAGGATTAAAATTTAAACAATACAAAAGCAAAACAATGGAAATACAAGGAAAAATAAAACTGATAGGAGAAACACAAACGTTTGGAGCCAATGGATTTAGAAAAAGAGAACTCGTCGTTACAACCGAAGAGCAATATCCACAGCACTTAATGATTGAGTTTGTTCAGGATAAATCCGATTTATTGGATAATTATCAGGTTGGACAAATGGTTAAGATAAGCATTAATTTACGAGGCAGGGAATGGGAAAGTCCACAGGGAGAAACGAAATATTTTAATTCCATACAGGGTTGGCGTATTGAGAATTTACAGCAAGATGCAACAAATGGAGATATGCCACCAATACCACCGGCTGAGGCTTTTGAACCGGCTACCGACTTAAACGAAGAAGATCATGACGATTTACCGTTTTAATTGAATTGTTATTCTCAACGTCCCGATAAATAAAGGAATGGAGAATCTCATATAATGAAAACCTCAGTAATTGTATTGAGGTTTTTATATTTAATATGCACTATTTAACTCAGGACATAGCATTCCCTAATGTAAACAAAGCCAATGCAGATGGTTTATTGGCTGTTGGAGGCGATCTTTCGAGTGATCGTTTGATATATGCCTATAGGCATGGTATTTTTCCCTGGTTCGGGGACGAGGATCCTATATTATGGTGGTCTCCCGACCCACGGTTTGTCTTATTTCCTGAAAATCTAAAAGTGTCCAGGAGCATGGGGCAAATACTGCGCAATTCTTCATTCGAAGTTACGGTCAACAAGGATTTTGAGGCGGTTATTAATAACTGCGCTAAAATAGATCGTGATGGCGCCGGTACCTGGATTACCAAAGGCATGAAGGAAGCCTATACAAAATTACACGCATTGGGTCACGCCAAATCTGTTGAAGTTTGGGATAAGGATCGACTTGTAGGGGGTTTTTATGGCATAGATCTGGGTAAGGTATTTTGTGGAGAGAGCATGTTTACAAAAGTTAATAATGCCAGTAAAGCAGGATTTATTACGTTCGTACAAAACAGCAATTATGAACTCATAGATTGCCAGGTGTATACCCGGCATATGGAGAGCCTTGGGGCCGAAGATATACCAAGAGATACTTTTTTAAACTGCTTAAAGGCCTGATATATAATCATTTCCGGGATTAACCAAAATCGACCTTTCTCATATCGATAATATGTTAAAATTGCCGACAAATAACACAGTACCAGACATATAATATGTTTTTTTTGATGATCATCGAAAGAATTTGGCAATTTTAAATGGAATATTTACTTTGAACTCTTAAGATTAACCCTTAACCCCATTTATTATGAAAATAATTGACCAATCAACACTTAATTTCAAGTTTTTAATTCCATCCTTTATTTTGCTGTTGAGCGCTTTCATGCTTGGAGCACAAGATCTTACCCCGATACAGGAAAAATTGCAGGCTCATAAAGCCTTCTTTAGCAATGCCGAAGTCATACGGCCTATGTCTATAGCAAATGTCGCTTTAAATCAAAGAAGTGTGGTTGATAAAGCTGTTGATATTGAAAAGGCTATATTCCTAACTCCCGACTTTGAAAAATTATCGGGAATGATTGCCAAGAACTCCAATAAGATGGCCATGGCAATACCACTAAACAGCAACTCATCTTTGGAATTGCATCTTATCAAAGCTAAAGTATTTAGTGATGAATTTAAAGTATATGCAGCTTCGGACCGTAGCAAGCCTTTCCCTTATACCAGCGGAATCCATTACTGGGGTATGGTAAAAGATCATCCAAACTCTTTAGTGGCCATCAGTTTTTATAAAGATAACATTGCAGGGGTCATAAATTACGATGGTAAATTCTATGATCTCGGAAAACTGGAAAACAGTAATAACGGGCAACATATTTTATACGAAAACAAAGACCTAAAAAAGCAATTTGAATTGGATTGCACGATAGTCGAACCTGAAGGTAATTCCAATAAAGGCGTAAGTTCTAAGACTTCCTCAAGTGCCAGTGAAGCGTCAGATAATTGCGTTAAGATGTATTTGGAAACAGATTATAGCATGTACGAATATTATGGATCGGTTGTCGATGTAGCGAATTATGTTACCGGTGCATTTAGCCAGGTCATTTTGCTCTATGCAAACGAATCAATAAATATGGTCATTAATGAATTGGTTGTTTGGGACGTAGTTGACCCCTATCCCGGCACCAATACCTCAGATATACTCACTCAGTTCCGTTCAGTCCTAAATGGAAACTATAATGGCGACCTGGGGCATTTAATAATAAGAAATACTGAAGTTTCGGGTGGTAGAGCCTATATAAACGTGATTTGTAATTCTACCTATGGTGTAGGCGTAAGCGGGATTAGTTCCTCTTATAATAATGTGCCTACCTACAGTTGGACCGTTGAGGTAATGGCACACGAAATAGGTCATAACCTGGGTTCACGCCACACACATGACTGTGTATGGAATGGTAACAGTACACCAATTGACGGCTGCGGAGCGGCAGCCGGGTATGATGGTACGGGATGTAATGAGTCAACGGTTTACCCTCCATTACCTTCTGAAGGCGGAACCGTTATGAGTTATTGTCATTTAACCGGCGTGGGAATTGACCTGAGCTTAGGGTTCGGGCCGCAACCCGGTGATTTAATACGAAATAATGTGTCCATTTCGTCTTGTTTAAGTTCATGCGGGCCATTGGCAGTTAACATTATTAGCAGCTCCAATGTTTCTTGTGGCGGCAGCAATGACGGCTCGGCGACAGCATCGGCATCGGGAGGCAGCGGTAGTTATACTTACTCCTGGAGTAACGGTGGAAATGGAGCGACAATTTCAAATTTACCGGCGGGAAGCTATACCGTTACGGTCGATGACGGAACTAATACAGCTGTCGATTCGGTAACTATTACAGATAATAACAGTACTTATTATGCCGATTCCGACGGTGATACCTTTGGCAATGCCTCTTCTTCAATCCTTGCATGCTCTCAACCGGCGAATTATGTACTTGACAATACAGATTGTGATGATACACATGCCAGCGTTTATCCGGGTGCCTCTGAATTATGCGATGGCCTCGATAACGATTGTCTAAACGGTGTCGACGACGGCTTAACAATCAATACGTATTATGCCGATTCCGATGGGGACAACTATGGTGATGCAGGTGTTACTACAAGCGCCTGTGCTGCTCCTGCGGGTTATGTGAGTGACAATACCGATTGTGATGACACCAATGCCAGTGTAAATCCGGGTGCGGATGAAATATGCGATAACCTCGATAACGATTGTAACCTCAATATCGATGAAGGATTCCCGACCAATACCTATTATGCCGACACCGATGGTGACGAGTATGGAGATCCCTTGAGCACCACCGAGGCCTGTTCGGCTC